>Ga0307515_10002756_pt1 | contig 37539 bp, 39 predicted proteins | sample 17_EM_MG_FD_194513 | JGI IMG/M metagenome (GOLD analysis project Ga0307515, IMG submission 194513) | Populus trichocarpa ectomycorrhiza microbial communities from riparian zone in the Pacific Northwest, United States - 17_EM | ecosystem: Host-associated > Plants > Roots > Unclassified | place... | reverse complement strand
GGGTTTAAACTCACGCTTTTCCGTTAAATATATTTTTTTTTCCCCCCCCCCCCCCCCCCCCGACCAAGCGAACCCTCACGATCAACGCGATAATCGTACACCGTAAAGTACACGCATAAAAAACATTAAGGTATGCCACCTACTCTCTCCGGGGTATATCCTACCGAGTATCTCAGCCTCTTTCCTCCGTTTCTCCGCGAGGGCTGATCTGAACGTGTCGAGCCATACTTCGCCAACTTCTCGAGGAGTATTTGCAGTTGTCGGAGTTTCCCGGTTTGTTGCTGGTCTTGGTGCTGAGCGACTTTGTCGTCCGCCGGGATGTTCGCGGTCTTGAGGTTTCAGAAGAGTGGATCACAGTGGTGGGACTTGCCATCAGCTGTGCGGGTGTGGTGGTGTTTCCTGCACCCCTGGCTTGGTGTGTACTCGTAACCTTGTGGAAGGTTCATAACAGTTGGCCTGGAAGTGGGATATGGGCGGCTCTTGCGCACACCATCACGAGCGTTGCATCCTGGGTCTCGGATCCATCAGGCTTTTCAATACGCTTTCGAGACCCCATCTGACATCCTCCCCCTGATAAAGTACACTTACGTGTTGTTGGTGGGAAACCAGATATGATGCCGTCAACTGGGTGCCCGAGTCTTGCCTTAAGCGTGCTTCCCTTGTGGTAACTTGGTTCAAAAGCCGGTGTCATGGCAAGGATGTCCCAAATCCATCCTCCCCGATTTCACTAAGACTACGACTCACATGCCTGAGAGTTTCTTCCAGGATCTCGTCACGGAATCTTCCACTCCATTGCGTGTTTCGTCCGTGGCCGAGAACCTGTCTCCGGTCGAGGGTCGTACCGCAGTGGCAGTAGATCATCAGGTCATCAATCCTCCGTCAGCTATACTCGAAGGCACGCTTCTAGTTTTTTCTCTTTCACTCGGAATGCTACTTCAATACTTACCAGTGCCACAGATGTGACCACAAGTGAACATCCAGGGCGAGAGGATGATGCGGCACTATTTGCAAGGTTCGCGCGACACGTATCAGTTGTCTACTCGCATCTGAGTGTAGCAGGCTCGTCACGGATGCACTCGAGGATAGCGTTGGGAAACTGCGGAAAGACCACGAGATGATGATGTCTCAGTATGTTCACGCCAAACTCTCTCTGAGGGGTACGCATTAATGTGGTGCTGTCGCAGCTTTCAAAGGGAAATTTGGATATCTCGCGAAGATGAAGAGAAACGACTGGCCCGGTTGGTCTTCCCTCGAGCCTTCAAAAGGGCCTGCCGGGCTGAATCATCTTTGTCCCACTTCAGTTTGGAGAAGGCAATTGCGAACTGGAAACCCACAACGACAAAGACTGACCCAAGTATAAACTTTTGGGCCGTCTACAAGAAAGTTGCCGACGAACACGACAACGATCTGGTCTCGAAATACGTCGGAGACTTGGACACATCCCTACTATTTGTAAGCACATTTACGTTTCTCGCACGCGTCTTCTCCCCAACCAGGTTTTCCTTCTGTGTTAGGCTGGTCTATTCTCGGCCGTCACTTCTGCGTTTATTGTCCAAATAATTCCACAGCTCCAACCAAACCCCACCGATCTCACAAACGTCCTGCTGCTCCGGATATTAGAGCAAAACACGTCGTTCGGTGGAACCAACCCGCTGGCACCCATCTCAAACATCCCAACCGGCATCATCAGGGCTCAGCCCATCCTCTTTGTTAGTTTGTCCGTCACATTGTTCGTGGCCTTCATTGCGGTGTTGGGGAAGCAATGGATCCACTATTATACTCGGGCCACGACGTGGGGGAATATTGTTGATCGAGGGAAGGAACGCCAGCTCAAACTCGTGGGACTCCAGAAGTGGGGATTGCACGTAATTATGGAGTCGCTGCCCGTGATGTTGCAGTTTTCTCTCCTTCTTTTCGGTGCCGCCCTTGCCGTATACCTTTGGGATCTGAACATTTCCGTCGCGGAGGTGATCTCGGTGGTCACTTCGATCGGTCTCACCTTCTACGCATGCATCGCTGTGGCCGCGACGATTTGGAGCGATTGTCCGTTTCAGACGCCCTTATCCATTCTGCTCCCGAAGCTTCTACCATGGGCAAAGGAATTCACCCAACTTACTCGTATGTGGTTGAGGGATCGGTTGAGACGAGGGACCACCGCGCTCCCACTCCGAATCAAACGGATGATAGAGGATGGTTATACGGCAAGCTCGCTTGGGCTCGTGTTCAGGAAACTCACCGGTGGGACGAATACCCTAAACAATGCTGGCGAAGATCCGCAAAATGACCACCCCACGACACTTTCAAACCCCGCATTCTGGAGGCAGGATCCACTTTTCACTTCCCCCATTCCGAAGGATGTCGCCGCCCTTGCAGGATTTTGGTTGTTGGAGAATTCCACCGATTTTTCGGTTGCCTCTGCTGTTGCCGCTGTATTCTCCGAGTTCCAGTGGCCATCCCACCATAGCTCCACGACCGCCCTGATTCGACTCCGCGATGCGTACGTGGAGTGTTTTCGAGCGCCTGCGTTCGAGAAGTCCGCTCGTATCAGGGCCCTTCAGTCCGCCACCGCTTACTACGTTCTTTATCACACGCAGCTCATCTGGAGCACCCTAGAAAGCCTCGAGATCGAGGTGGGGAAACTTCCCCCTGATCTCCCTGCTGATCTTTTCGTCCACCTGCACAACGATGAATGGGATGGAGACGACGTGTTCGAATACCTTCTCCACATCGAAGACCGCTCAGAACCTGGAACATCGGCGCGGTTCCTATCCTACATTGCCCCCTACTGGTTTTGTGGTGATACGAGCTCTGCAATCGGGGTTCGGCCGAGGCGTTTACTGACATTGTACGAACTCGTCGACGTGTTGGAAAAACACCAGGCATTGGACGTTGCAACTCTTACGGAATGCATTCTCTGCGTAGGAGTGGCGATGGACTTTCCTTTACATCCGGAGGACCTGATTCGGGTCGATAAAAGGTGTGTCCCTCTCGCCGACGCACTAATGGTGGTATTGACTTAAGACAGTGATTATTTTGCGCTGACCTTCAAAATGGTGGTTGAACACATTCACGGAATGGTCTCAACCCAGGGTCATTGGCATTCCTATGCTGAAATAGCGCTGGAGATCCTCCTTACCCTTGTCAAGAAGATAACATTCCCGCTCGTCGATGACGCATGGATCAACGCACTTCTGAAACACGCTGTAGAGGTGAACATGAGCGATGACGCGTTTACCCTGCTACTCGCGCTCAGCGCACGAAGGAAGGAAGAAGACGCTGCCGTGGACGCAGAAACACCGCCCGCCCATGTCCGAGAAGGTGACACAGACCAACCTGGAGAAACCGCGACATCGGACAATCCCACCCCGGAGTATGTCCTTTTTAGCAAGATTTCTCAGAACATCCAGACCCGCACTGGCGGACAAGAGGGCGGTTGGCAGGACGAAGTCGTGTATGGCGGCCTCATCGCGGTCAGGGATATTCCTCGACTGGGTTCTTGCCTCCCTGAGGTTGAGTTTCTCCAGACGTTGTCCAAAGCAATGGGGAGGGAGGAGAGCAAGCCCTTCCGCGTTAGGAAAGCAGCCCACGACGTTGTATTGGTTGCGCGAAATGGGTGGCTCAAGTCAGCAGAGTTGCACCCGACCCTCAAGAACCTCGACTTTCCCAGGAAACTGCACAGCGTCATGATTGAGACCGGTCGTTCCGACCACCAAGTTTCATTCCTCAAGATGGTGGAAATCTTGTCGGAGGAAAGATATTGGCACCCCTACCTCAGGGAAGCCATGGACATTTGGTTGCCTTTCCATCGCGCAGGAAGGGACCAAGTTCTCCACATCCTCACCAACGTTGGCGAACTATTACTCCCACGGTACGACGGTTCCAATCCCCCTTTCGACAGTTTCATAGGAAATCTTGTGGCGGATGAGTGGGCGGGGCTCCCGGGACGTCTTTTGAAGGATCTCACCGCCAGTCGCCTGGAACCACTCGCGGAGGTCACGAGGCGGTTCAAGGAGCTATTATTCACCGAAATTGACAGGAGGGCAGTTTTGGCTGTGGTTGAACAGGTTATTCCGTCTTTAGAGAGGCGGCGTGATGATGGCTACGACGGTCCAGGAGAAGATATCCGTGGTATTGTCGATGATCTTCGAGAAAATTTACGGACGCCTATGCGTCGATCCACTTATTGGATTTAATACGTCACCCTCACCACCCACCACACAATTCGGAACTTTTGCTAATGGAAAATCGGTTGCACATTGACGAAGGAGATGTCCTCTTCAAAGTTCCCTGATCAAATGCAAATAAACTTCAGCACTCCAGCCCCCCGGTACGGTTGGTGACGGGTCAGGATGGATGAGAGCCGAAAATTCGGACGGGGTTGGGAGCAGTTCTACAGAGTTCAAACGCGAACGTGCGACAGGTGAATGTAATTGAGAATGGACTTGCCATGGCCAACTCATCGACCGTACGATCACGGGCCTCTGGCCGACAGTCGGCCCGGCCGGACATGAGTGACTCTTGCATTCACTGTATCCCGAAAGTTGCTGTACTCCGACTCTCAGATTGAACAATACGCCCTCCGAGACCTTATTTGGCATCCTACATGTTGTTAGTAGGAAACCAGATATGTCGCCAACCGCATGCCGATTCGTGCGTTGAGCATGTTTTCCTCGTGGCCCCAGTTCAAAAGTCAATTATAGTTAGGGCGCCCTATATCTGCCTCTCCTGTTTCATTCCGACCACTAGTTAGATACTCGAGTGGGTCTTCCCCGATACTTCCATGGAGTCTCTTGGCACCCTGCCAACCCCGACTGGTTTGAGAATGGAAGGGGACGTTTTGACTCCCGATGAGGGTCCGTCCTGGGTCTGTGATCACACCGATGGTGGCGGTGGACCGTCACATCCATCCTCCATCGACCATGATCAAAGGCATGTTCATACGGGGTTTTTGTCTCGATCGGACCACTACTTAAATCCCCGCTAGTGCTACAGATGCGCCCGTCGGTGGTCATCCAAGACGAGGGGATGACGTAGCCATGTTGGCAAGGTTCGTACGACGCGTATCGGTTGATTACCCGCATCTGAGTATGGCAGACTCGTCGCAGATGCGCTCAATGACAGTATCGCGGAGCTACGGAAAGACGACGAGACGAGGTACGTCTATATCAAGCACTTTCAGAGTGGCACACATTAACGTGGCGTTGTCATAGGTTCACGAATCAGTTTGTTCGGTTAGTCTTCACTCAACTCTTCAAAGGAGCCTGTTAGAACCACAACCCTGTCCCGCATTAGGTTGGAGAAGGCAATCGCAACCTTAAAACCCGCGAAGATCAAGACCGACCCGACCACAAACTTCTGGACCATCTACAAGAAAGTCGCTGACGAACATGACAATGACCTGGTCTCGAAATACGTTGGAGACCTGGATACCTCCCTGTTATTTGTAAGCATGTTTACATCCCTTGCGTGCCTCATTCGCCTCAACCAGATCCTTCTCCTCTGTCAGGCTGGTCTATTCTCTGCCGTCACTTCCGCCTTCATTATCCAAATAATTCCACAACTCCAGCCAAACCCCGCCGACCTGACAAATGTCCTGCTGCTCCGGATATTGGAGCAGAACGCCTCGTTCGGTGGAATCGACCCGCTGGCACCCATATTGAATGTCCCAACCGGTGTTGTCAAGGCTCAACCCATTCTCTTCGTTAGTTTGTCCGTCACATTGTTCGTGGCCTTCATTGCAGTGTTGGGGAAACAATGGATCCATTATTACACTCGGCCTACCACGTGGGGGAACATCGTCGATCGAGGGAAGGAACGCCAGGTCAAACTTGCGGGACTTCGGAAGTGGGGAGTGCTCCTGATCATGGAGTCGTTGCCCGTGATGTTGCAGTTTGCTCTCCTTCTTTTCGGGATTGCCATTACCGTCTACCTCTGGGATCTGGACGTTTCTGTCGCCGAAGTGGTGTTGGTGGTCACCTCGATTGGTCTCACATTCTACACATCCATCACCGCGGCCGGGACGATTTGGAGCGATTTTCCGTTCCAAACTCCCCCATCCCTTCTTCTCCCGAAGGTCCTACCGTGGGCGAAGGAATTCGCCGCGTTTGCTCGTCTCTGGTTGAGGAATCGGTTGAGGCGAAGGGCCACCGCGCTCCTGTTCCGGATCGAACGGGTCACGGAGAACAGCTACTTGGCGAGCTCGTTCGAGCGTGTGCTCAGAAAAATCACAGAAAGGATGAATGCCTCATACGACGGCTACTCCATGACGCTTTCGAACCCCGCATTTTGGAGGCATGATCCACTTTTCACTTCTCCCGTTCCGAAGGATGTTACTATCTCTGCTGGGTTCTGGTTATTGGAGAACTCCACTGACTTTTCGGCCGCCCCTGCTGTCGCCGCGATATTTTCCGAACTCCAGTGGCCGTCCCATTGCCATTCTACGACCGCCTTGATTCGACTCCGCGATGCGTACGTGGAGTGTTTTCGAGCGCCCGAATTCGGGAAGTCCGCCCGTCTCAGGGCTCTTCAGTCCGCTGCCGCTTACTACGTCCTCTATCACACGCAACTCGTTTGGAGCACCTTCAATAGTCGCGAGGTTGTGGCTGGGAGACTTCCCCCCGATCTCCCTCCTGATCTTTTCCTCTACATCCACAACGGTGAATGGGATGGAGATGACGTGTTCGAATACCTTCTCCACATCGAAGATCGCTCAGAACCTGGAACATCGGCGCGGTTCTTATCCTACATTGCCCCCTACTGGGTTTGCGGAGATACGAATCCCACCATCAGGTTTCGACCAAGCCGTTTACGAACCTTGTACGAACTCATCAGAGTGCTGAAAAAATCCCGAGCGTTGGGCGCTGCAACTCTTACGGAGTGCGTCCTCTGCATAGGAGCGGCGTTGGACTTTCCTTTACATCCGGAGGATTTGATTCGGGTTGACAAAAGGTGTGTCTCTCTCGCTCATACGTCAGAGGTGGTATTGATTGGGGATAGCGATTATTTTGAGTTGACCTTCAGGATGGTGGTTGAATACATCCATGAGGTGGCCTTGACTCAGGGTCGTCGGCGTCGCTATGCTAAAACGGCACTGGAGATCCTCCTTACCCTCGTCGAGGAGATAACATTCCCGCTCGTCGATGCCGCGTGGATAAACGAGCTTCTGAAAAGCACCGCAGGGCGAGACATGGAGGATGACACATTCACCATGTTCCTCAGGCTCAATGCGCGAAGGGAGGAAGAGGATGCGGTTGCGGATGTGTGGGTAGTACCACCCGGTCAAGATGACGTACTCGTCCGAGGCGAAGCAGACCAACGACCCCCCGGAGGAGCCGTGGCATCGGAAACTTCCACCCCAGAAGATACCCTTTTCAGCAGCATCGCGAAGAATGTTGAGGCCTGTATCGAAAAGGAACGTGGGTGGCAGGACGAAGCCGTGTATGGCGGCTTCGTCGCGATGAGGGATAATCCTCCACTGGGACCTTATCTCCCAGACGGTGACGTCCTCCAGACGTTGTATAACGCGATGGAGAAGAGCAAACCCTTCCGCATTAGGAAAGCAGCATACGATGTCATACTGGTCACGCACGATAGGTGGCTCAAGTCAGCGGAGTTGCGCCAGACCCTCGTGAATCTCGACTTTCCCAGGAAACTGCACAGCGTCGTGATCGAAACCGCTCTTGCAAACCACCGGTGTTCGTTCCTCAAGATGATGGAAACCCTGTCGGAGGAAAGATATTGGCACTCGTACCTCAGGAAAGCCATGGACATTTGGCTGCCTTTCCACCACGCAGGACAGGACCAAGTCCTCCGCATCTTCACTAACGTTGGCGAGCTACCACTCCCAGGGTACGACGGTTCCAATCCCCCTTTCGACAAATTCCTACAAAAGTTCGTGGAGGACGAGTGGGCGGGAGTCCCAGGACGTCACGCGCAAGACCTCGCCGCTGATCGTCTGACACCACTCGCGGAGGTCACGAAGGGATTCGGGGAACTAATGTTCACCGACAACGATCGAAATTCAGTTCTGCTTGTGGTTGAACAGGTCATTCCATCTTTAGAGAGGCGGCGTGATGATGGTTACGATGGTCCAGGAGAGGATATCCGTGGTATTATCAATGATCTTTTAGAAAATTTACGAACGCCTATGCAGTCGACCGGCCATTGATCCACTTATTGGTAGATTAGATCGCCACCTTCACCGTCTACCGCGCTTTCAATGATGAGAAATCGGTTGTACACGAATCGAGGATATGTTCGAATCCTCTTTGGAGTTTGGGATTCCTGATCGAATGAACGACTTCAATCCCCGGCACAGTAGTGGGGGACGGGATGGATGAGTTTCGAAACTCAAACAAACGTAGTTCTATAGAACACATACGCAGACTTGGGACAGATAAACATACTTGGGAATCGAGGAACAAAAACTCGGTAAAAAAACCACAGCACCCAGGATTCCCGCGTGGTCCCCCACCGTGGTACTAACTGGGCGGCACCCTGGTTAACTTCGCAGATCGGACGGGATGCGGTGCTTTCAAGGTCCTATGGCCGTGGATATATCTTGCGCTTCCCAACACCTTATCTATCTTACTTCTCAGACCCTACCCTCGGGTTTCACTTTACACTTTTCAAAAGTCAGATTGACGTCTCCCCAACTGCGAGCAAACTTTGCTTCCTGCACCCCTGGCTTGGCGCGTATGCGGCGTATCGGCCCTGTTGGACACGAGTGGCTCTTGCGTCCATTTTATCATGACCGGTTGTCGCATTCTGGCTCTCAAATCCAACAATACGCCTTCCGAGACCTCTTAGGAGAGGTAGATATACGACATCGGCTCTCGAACCGGGGGGCCATGAGGAAAGCACGTTTAATGCGCGAGATATCTGGTTTCCTACTAACAACACGTATACTTCACGGGCGGGAGGATGCCAGTTTCACTCCGACCACTACTTAAATACCTGAGTGGATCTTCCCCGATACCGTCATGGATCCTCCCAGCACCGTGCCAACCCCGACTGGTTCGAGGATGGAGGGGGACGTTTCGACTCCCAATGATGGTCTGGCCAGGGTCCGTGACCATACCGATGGTGACGGTGGACCGTCACCTCATCCATCCCCCATCGACCGTACTCAAAGGCACGCCCATACGGGGTTTTTGTCTCGCTCGGACCACTACTTAATTCCCCGCCAGTGCCACAGATGCGATCATAAGTGAACATTCAGGACGAGAGCACGACGTGGCGCTATTGGCAAGGTTCGTACGACGTATTTCAGCTGTTTACCCGCATCTAAGTGTGGTAGACTCGTCGCAGATGCGCTCAAGGACAGCGTTGCGGAGCTACGGAAAGACGACGAGACGAGGATGTCCCAGTATATTTATACCAAACTCTCTCATGATCAGTGGCACTCATTAACGTGGCGCTTTCATAGGTTCACTACCGCCTTCCAAGGAGAAATTTCAGCGCTCCGTGAAGGCGAGGGGCACCGGTTTGCTCGGTTAGTCTTCCCTCGAGTTTTCGAAGGGCCTGTTAGGACCAAGTCAGCCCTGTCCCGCTTTAGGTTGGAGAAGGCAATTACAAACTTGAAACCTGCGAAGATCAGGACCGACCCGAGTACAAACTTTTGGACTGTCTACAAAAAATTTGCTGACGAGCACGACAATAACCTGGTCTCGAAATACGTCGGAGACCTGGACACCTCTCTGCTTTTCGTAAGTAGGTTTACGTTTCTTGCGCGTCTTGTCCGCCTCAATCAGATTCTTATTCTGTGTCAGGCTGGTCTATTCTCGGCCGTCACTTCCGCATTTACTGCCCAAATTGTTCCTCAGCTCCAGCCAAACCCCGCCGACCTGACGAACGCCCTGCTGCTCCGAATATTGGAGCAAAACACGTCGTTCGGTGGAACCGACCCGCTGGCACCCATCTCAAATATCCCAATCGGCGTCGCCAAGGCTCAGCCCATCCTCTTCGTTAGTTTGTCCGTCACAATGCTTGTGGCATTCATTGCGGTGCTGGGGAAACAGTGGGTCCAGTATTTTATCCGGGCAACCACGTGGGGGAACATCGTCGATCGAGGGAAGGAACGCCAGGTCAAACTTACCGGTCTTCGGAAGTGGGGAGTGCTCCTGATCTTGGAGTCGCTGCCAATTATGCTGCAGTTTTCTCTCCTTCTTTTCGGGACTGCCCTTGTCGTCTACCTCTGGGATTTGAACGTTTCTGCCGCGGAAGCGGTATTGGTGGTCACTTCGATTGGTCTCACCTTCCACACATGTATCACCGTGGCCGCGACGATTTGGAGCGATTGACCATTCCAGACACCCTTATCAATTCTGCTCCCGGAGGTTCTACCGTGGGCAAAGGAATTCACCCCGTTTGCTCGTCTTTGGCTGAGGAATTGGTGGAGGCGGAAAACCACCGTGCTCCTGCGATGGATTGGACGGGCTACAGGTCCGAAGTGATGGAGAAGGAACAGGACAAACCATTCCGTGTTAGGAAAGCGGCCTACGACGTCATATTGGTCGCGCGGGGTGGGTGGCTCAGGTCAGCAGAGTTACGCCCGACTCTCGAAGATCTCGACTTTCCCAGACAACTGCACAGCGTTGTGATCGAAACCAGTCGCTCCGCCCACCAGGTTTCATTCCTCGAGATGATGGAATTCCTGTCGGAGGACAGATATTGGCATCCGTACCTCAGGAAATCCATGGACATTTGGCTGCCTTTCCATCACGAAGGACGGGACCAAGTCCTCCGCATCCTCACTACCGTTGGCGAATTGTTACCCCCGGAGCACGACGGCCCCAACCGCCCTTCTTTCGACAAAGCCTTGGAAAAAGTTGTGGAAGACGAGTGGGCGGGAGTCCCAGGTCGCCTTCCGATGGATCTTACGGCTGATCGGCTGGAACCACTCGCGGAAGTCACGAAGCAGTTCAAGGAATTACTCTTCACCGAAAGCAACCGGACCGCGATCCTGGCTGCAGTTGAAAGGGTTGTTCCGTCTTTAGAGAGACGGCGTGATGATGGTTATGAGGGTCCAGGAGAGGATGTCCGTGGTATTGTCGATGATCTTCTGGAAAAACTACGGACGCCTATGCGGTCGACCAGCCGTCGATCCACTTTTTGGTAGGGTATATCGTCGTCTTCACCATCCACCACGTCATGTAAAAATTCCACCTGTACACCACGGAAAATCGGTTGTATAATAATCAAGGAGATACCCTCTCAAAGATTTAGAATCCCTGGTCGGGGGTGGTTTCAGCCCCCGGCACGGCGATGAGATTCGAAAGTCAATCAGAATTGGAGTAGTTCTACAGAATATAAACGCGAACGTGCGACAGGTGAATGTATTTGAGGATTGAGGAATAAAACTTGGTAAAAAAAACCACAGCACCCAGGATTCCCGCGTGGTCCCCCACCGTGGTACTAACTGAGCGGCACCCTGGTTAACTTCGCAGATCGGACGGGATGCGGTGCTTTCAAGGTCCTATGGCCGTGGATGTCTCTTAGGCTTTCCAACACCTTGTATATTATACTTCTCAGACCCCGCCCTCTGGTTCCGGTGGTAAAAATCAGATGGACATCCCCCCGACCGAGCAAACCCTCACGATCAACGCGATAACCGCACACTGTAAGGTACACACATAAACACATTGAACCTTACCTACTCTCTCCGGGGTATATCCTACCGATCATCTCAGCCTCTTTCCTCCTCTTCTCCGCGAGCTCTCTCGAGGGCCGATCTGAACGCGTCGAGCCATACCTCGCCAACTTCTCGAGGAGTATTTGCAGTTTTCGGGGTTTCACGAGGGCAAATTTCGTTTGCCGCTGGTCTTGGTACTGAGCGATTTGGTCGTTCACCGGGATGTTCGCGGTCTTGAGTGTAAACGATTCAAAAGGGTTGATCACAGTGGTGGGACGGGAGAGAGAAGGGGCTTACCATCACCAATTCGTCGAAAACTCCCGTGAACTTCTCCAACCCTACAACCGTAAGCTGGTCCTTGAGGAATTGAATATCGACCAACACGTTCTCCAGCGCGTTCTGATTGATCAATTGCGCGTTCCCCCTCGACGTCAATACATCCTGTTTGAAACGCCCCCGTTCCCCATCAGCATGTGAAAACGCTACAGATGAGGAGGAACGCACCATGTAGAAGTCGTTGATGTACGCGGTGGCCCCCTCATATGCCTTGTCCTTATACTTCGGGTCCAAAGCCAACGAATCGATGACGGTGGTTAACCATTGGAACAGCGTGCTAAGGTATGGTGTCGGGACGCCTTCTGGTTCTTGAGGGGTCCATTCGTATTCCGATAGCAGGTCATCGACCTTCTTCGAGATGACCTTCGGGATCCTATCGAGTGTCACCCCCAGAGTTTTCGAGAACGAACCATTCGCGGTGCGAATGTGAACCACTCCCCCGCGCTGTACGGCACTGGAACCCAAATTGTATCTAAGACGAATGAAGCGACCAAGAAGCAGGAGCAACGCACCGGATGTTCGTCAGCGACCTCGCGAGTTCAGCGCAGCACGCTTCAAAGTGCTCAATATTCCTCGTGATCTGTGCAAGTTCTGACAAATTCGAGACAGAATTCACTCTTTGGGCGATGTTTCCACTGATGTGAGTAGAAAGCAGCGTATCCAGTGACTGTGACCGGAATTAACCCTATACTCTCAAAGGAGAAAAAATGGGGTTTTCCTACCTTGCTAAGGAGCTCGTCAATATTCCGATGGTGTTGAGCCACTCCTTCGATGAAGTGGTAAAACTTCTTGACGAAATTGCGGATCTGCCGACCAGGAGTTAGTTTATAAACTCGAGTGGGAGCAGATCGTGGTTTACATCGTCACAGCAGAGGTAGAAACATTGGGACCAAGGAAAGTCTAATGGGAATGGTTGCCTGATCGATATTTCAGGAACCCCCTCCATGCAGTAAGGAAAGCCTGGCTCACTTGAGTAATATCTCCCTTTCGGCTCGCACAAGCCAAACCCCGTTCATTATCGCGTTACGCTCTTGCTCGTTCTCAGCTTGCATAGGAACATTTTCATCGCGTTCCACGATCTAAAGGAAGCCGCGTGTTTTGACGTAGAGCCCACAGATCGGTAGGGGTGCTCACGTCTTTGAATCGTTTACTAAATTGCTTCTCGAGAAGGTTGGAGTACTTCTCGAACAGGATAAGGATGAAAGAATGTAGTCCTGTCGTTGGGTACTCGTACGTCTCCACGATCTCGGTCAGTCCGTGATCAGAGCAAATGGTCGAAGCGCGCGCACCTCCATCGTCATTATGAAACCAATCAGTGCCTCTTTTACGCGAAGATATCCCTCAGGGTCTGTTTCCGTGCCCAAGGCGTCGTCTAGGACTAAACACAGTCTTCCCAACAGTGAATCCCAAAGTTCCTCGAGTTCTTGCTCGGAACGGAAGTTACCCGTGGTTTTGAGAACGTGGGTCTCTACGATAAAGAACCCAGCAACCTCTTGAATGATAGAGGTCAGTGTGTTCAAGGGCATTGGGGTTGGAAGAATCAAGTCCGATTGAGCCTGCAATGTATGTGAGGGGGAGAACGGCTGAAGCGTGATGCGGCGTACCCGTCTGTCTGCCTGGTACGATTTCCGGAGTTCATCTAGTGAGTCCAGAGCGGTGTAGATGTGGATACAATGATATAGTGGCTTGAAGTCGACCTTGAGCTCGCTGTTATCAAAGACATCGACTGCAAGGAACGTCAGTAACAACCCAGGAGTCTAGGGCGAACATAGCACTACACTCTGTTTTCTCGTATGTAACGAGTTCCACGGCATTTCCGACCTTACTGTGTTTGGTCATAGGATCCCTCTCCCTCCTCGACCTCCAACGCCGTGTTCTCGTGTCCATCGCTTCAATTGCGAGCCTTCCGACTTGACCACTGACATTTCGTATGTCCCACAGCCATTGTTTTGTCGATGCGGTCACCGCGTCTTTGATTTGTGTCCGTAACGACGGAAGCGAGGAAACCAAATGCTGGAATAGGGGAGTTTGTGAAAGTGATGACGGAGGCATGCTTTGGATGTCTTCCAGGGACTAAAAATAAGCCACCCGCATGAGAACATCGAAAAGATTCCAATGAAAAAGGCGTACCCTCAAAGCACTCCAATACTTGCGCTCTTTGACCATTTCACCGACACGGTGAACGACATCGAGGACCCGCAGGCACGCCTGGAGGGTGTCAATCGCTTCGTCCAGGTTCGCGGCAGTCTTCTTGCACTGCAATAGTGCACGTTTCTCCTCGACGAGGCCGTGGCCGGCCTGAGAGACGCTTGCATCGAGTGAGGAGATCTTGTTACTAAGGACCGTTGTGTGGGACTTGATAGAGAACAGCGTAGAGACCGAGGAAATAAAGTCCCGGTAGTTCTCCCCGCATATTCTCTCGATCTCTGCGTCCTTCGATTCTATGAGGCCTTGAACGGTCCGGAGGTAAACCTCTTGTTGCCGGTTGACATGGATTTGTTTGATGATTGGGCCGAGTTGTTCGAGGTTCTCAGAAGACGAAGATTGGTCCAAGAGATGGATTTGTTGAAGGTGTTGGTCGATGCTCTCTTGAGTGTACTGCGGTCTGCGCGGAGGCATGCCGACTTTGTTATGGGATCGCAGGGCCAAGGGAGCAAGTCGGTGAAACTTCGGTGAATGTGTCGGAAATCGGGATCCCGTCGATCGTACACATAAGTAATACGAGAGCAACGGTCGGGTGGGGGCGGTCGGAGTCCCAGTCATCTTTCGAGATGCCCACCACTGTTACCTTCGATGCGATGTAAGGCTATCGATATCTCTCCCCAGTGTCTATCGGCATTGTTCGTTTACTAATATCTTTGGAATAGTTTGTTTGATATGGATGGAACTCTGGTCGATTCTGCTGCCGGGGTGGCCGCTGCTTGGGAAGTCGTCGCGAAGGAGTACCCAGACAAGGAAATCAATGTAGAAGAGATTCTCAGCTGTGAGTCCCTCATAGTGACATCTTTCGGCGCATATAACCTTGCGGTTTGTAGGGTCTCATGGAATCAGGACCGTTGAAAATATTCGTAGAGTGTGTGGGATCGAAGATCCAGACGAACTCGAGGTAGGAGCGTTTACATATCCTGTAGATTCAGACGGCTAAGGCAGCACATAGCGCGAGGCCGAAAAATTCGAGCTGGCAATTATCGAAGGTGCTGCCCACGGCGGAGGAATCGTCAAACTTCCCGGGGTCGGCGCCATCATGAAAGATGTACGCTGGTTTACGTTTATCCCCGGCCAAATCAGCGGGGCACGTATACTTACGTTCTCATCCCCGCAGCTGGAGTCTGGCAGTACATTGCCAAACCCAAAGTGGGCCGTATGCACTTCTGCAACACGAAAGTATGCGACCTCGGCTCTCGGTGCTGCCGGTATCGAGATCCCGGACGTCTTCGTCGCCGCCGAAGACGTCAAGCAGGGGAAGCCCGCGTGAGTGGTTTTGATGTTAGGATTGACATTGTGGACCGAGTCTCTCATCTGGGTATAGTCCCGATCCTTACATTCTTGGAGCCGAGAAGTGTGGTGTGAAACCTGAACGATGCTTGGTTGTAGAGGACTCTCCAAATGGCGTCAGGAGTGGAAATACTGCAGGGTGTAAGACGCTTGCATTGCTCACTACTCACTCCCCGCAACAGGTGGCGGAGACTTCCCCGGATTACACAGTCAAGGATCTCTCTAGGTGAGTACCGATAACCACATCAGGCATCGGCCTGCTAAGACACTGAAACATTCGGCAGCGTCTCGATGAAAATTGTGAACGGTGCTGTAGAGGTTACCATTAATGAATAGAACGTATTAGGCGCGAGTTTTTCGGTAAAGGCTTATAGATCTTTGAAACCCTGTTAACAATGATCAGCAACCCGAATGAGCTGATAGAGAACCTCCTGACCTCCTTCGCCAACAGGGCCCGTCGATTGGTCGAGAACAAAGCCGATGTCCTCGAGGATAGTCCGGAATCCCTCGGGTCGCAGCTTCAGATTATTCGCCTTCTCTTTGAGAATCTGACAACTTTCAGTCAGACGAAAACACACTCGTGCCTGCGGGGCATCCATACCGGGGCCATTCTCTTCGCCTTTGCATAAGACTCCCAGCTCTGCGGCTCCAGAACGAAAAATCCACCGGGATTCACCACGGCATAAACACGCTCAAAGAACTTTATCAGTCCCTCATCGCCATTGTGAATGTGGATCCACTTGGAAAGCGAGAAACTGGAACGACGGGATTAATTATCGCCGTCAGAGTCGTTTGGAAACAACAAACGCGATAACGCCGTCATAACCGGCATCGTCTTCTGGGATTCTTTGGTTGGGCCAGTCGGCAGTGCGAAAGGACAGGTTATGTGGGAACTTGTCCCGTGTCTCTCGCATTGAAGGTGGAATTGGCAAGTGACCAAAAGTCGAAGCCAGTGATTCGGGAAAGTACTCCGGAATCGGAGCTGGTTCACTAGCTGGGTCAGATCCCGGGGCGCGTTTTCGTTTCGCACAGTGCGCCCTAGACAGGTCAGGGCCCTGTGCACTCCAAACAACGCGTCTGCGCTTCCACGCCGCGCTGATGAGGGATCCGTCGATGTCAACGCCGATCACTTTACTGGCGCCGTGCGTTTGAGCTTACTTTCGCACAGCGCGGCAACAGTAAGCGTTAATGGTCGGGACGGAAGACGCAGCATAGTTACCTATCTCGCAGGTCACCCAGCCTTCGTTGCAACCAATATCGAGGACGGTAGCTCCACAAAAAATGTCCTTTGGAAGTGCACCGAGACGAGAGTCTGATGCAAAGGGTCTTTTGGAGTAGTAACTGTCGGATAGTTGGGTAAATTTTATTACATCTTTGACACAAAGACCGCGTACGAGTGATAATTCCCGTGGACTGGGAGGTTCGAGCAGGACCCAGAGGACATTTGAGGAAGGTGGAAGCCACGTGTGATTAAGTAATCGTGCATAAAAGCCAAACGCGCGGACTTGTCTCCTCGTGTCCATCGTCGTCCCTCTCGTCCACGTCCTTTAACTCACGGTGAGCCACCTCACCCAAAAAGCCGCTGCCCAACCTAATCCCCCTTCTAGATTTTTTCTTTTTTATTTCTCTACTAGTATGCGCGAAGTCATCTCTCTCCACGTCGGCCAGGCTGGTGTCCAAATCGGAAACGCTTGCTGTAAGTCGAACTCCGTCGTACGATTATCTCCTCCGAGCCGCGCCTTTTTCTCGACCCACCACACACCCTCTATCGCGACTCGCGTCTGGATGCAGGCTGATCTGTTGCTTTTCACCAGGGGAACTGTACACTATTGAACACGGTCTCAGCGTGAGTGCTACATCCCCGAACGCGTTGAATGCCTGTTTTGTGACAAATATCTTCATCAGCCTGATGGCCGTCTGATCGAAGGGGCTACTTCATCCCGCGATGACGGGTTCAGCACATTCTTCTCGGAAACTTCAGCTGGAAAACATGTTCCCCGTTCCCTCTACGTTGACCTTGAGCCTAACGTCATCGATGAGGTTCGAACTGGAACCTACCGCAGCCTTTTCCACCCGGAGACCCTTGTCACCGGCAAGGAGGACGCTGCCAGCAATTGTACGTTATCCGAGTCGCGTTCACATGTCGCTTCACTTAAACCGTGTACATAGACGCTCGTGGGCATTATACCGTAGGAAAAGAAAAGATCGACCCGGTTATGGATCAGATCAGGCGCCTGGCCGACAACTGCTCTGGTCTCCAGGGCTTCTTCGTCTTCCACTCTTTCGGTGGTGGAACCGGTTCTGGTTTCGGTGCTCTCTTACTTGAGCGTCTTTCCGCTGATTACGGAAAGAAATCCAAGCTCGAGTTCAGCGTTTACCCCGCCCCCAAGCTGGGCAACTCAGTCGTCGAGCCATACAACGCTGTCCTGACCACCCATACCACCCTTGAGCACTCCGACTGTTCGTTCATGGTCGACAATGAGGCTATCTACGACATCTGCAAGAAGAACCTGGGAATCAGCTCCCCGGGCTTCACCAACCTCAACCGTCTGATTGCCCAGGTCGTCTCTTCCGTCACCGCCTCCCTCCGATTCGACGGTTCCTTGAACGTCGACTTGAACGAGTTCCAGACCAACTTGGTGCCCTTCCCTCGTATTCACTTCCCTCTCGCCACCTTCGCTCCCATCATCTCCGCTGCCAAGGCCCACCATGAACAAAACTCTGTCGCCGACATGACCTTCTCCTGCTTCGAGGCCGGAAACCAGATGGTCAAGTGTGACCCTAGGGAAGGAAAATACAGTACGTCATTCACTTTCTTCTGCTTCCGGCACGCATTGACAGCTATCGATAGTGGCTTGTGCTTTGCTCTACCGTGGTGATGTCGTTCCCAAGGACGTCAACGCCGCCGTCAGCATCATCAAGACCAAACGCACCATCCAGTTTGTCGACTGGTGCCCTACTGGTTTCAAGCTCGGTATCTGCAATGAGACCCCCGCCTACATCCCTGGTGGTGACTTGGCTAAGGTCACTCGTAGCATGTGCATGTTGTCTAACACTACTGCCATCTCGTCCGCCTGGAGCCGTCTCGACCACAAGTTCGATCTCCTCTACTCCAAGCGTGCCTTCGTGCACTGGTATGTCGGTGAGGGTATGGAGGAGGGCGAGTTTTCCGAGGCCCGTGAGGATCTTGCCGCTCTCGAGAAGGACTATGAGGAGGTCGGTATCGACTCCGCTGATGTTGAGGAAGAGGCCGAGTACTAAACGACGAATCATCTTTATCTCTTTGTCGTTCTATACTTCTAGTTACCCGTAATGCCTCCAGCCTTACCCTTTCCGCCGTTCACTAATGTTCCTGATTTGATGTTGATGACTTTACGCGCACGCTGCAATGGATTTCACTTTTGGATCACCCGACAAGGTTGTCTGACTGGTTGGGATGATGACCTCGGACCAAGAATCAGTTCCATTCCGTCAGTCGGTGATTATTGTCAATCAACCCCTCGGACTCACAGCCTGCAAATCCGTATGGCGACAAAGTGATCCTCCAGTACGTGGGTCGGTTGGGATTGGTGGTCAGATCTCATCAAATTGACTCTTGTTGTCGTTCCGCCAGCGCCACGGATCGTGTGTAAGTAATCTCACGCGTCCTCCTCCACCCTCCCCCATCTTCACCTGTTCGGTAACGTCTCACATCCTCACGAAACCATGCGGGAAGTTATCTCCGTTCACGTCGGTCAGGCTGGTGTCCAGATTGGTAATGCTTGTTGTAAGTTTCCCGCTCTCTTTGGTCACGTCTTCCTCGACTGACCGTGTAAATGTTACGACACAAAGGGGAACTTTACACCCTCGAGCATGGGTTGAGCGTGCGTGCCCTTGTGTTTTCTTTCATTATTGCGGCTGATGCGCCGTAGCCCGACGGCCGTATCCAAGAAGGCGCCGCAAAAACGGGAGAGAACGGTTTTACGACTTTCTTTTCCGAAACCGGAACAGGAAAACACGTCCCTCGTTCTATCTACGTAGACCTCGAACCGAGCGTTATCGATGATGTGAAGGTCGGCCCATACAGGTCTCTGTTCCATCCTGAGACCATGATCACCGGCAAGGAAGACGCCGCCAACAATTGTCAGTAACTTATTTCTCTTTCTTCTCCCCTCTACCAAATAACGCTTGGCACGCCGCACGGAATGATCGATTCACTCTCGTTTTATTACATATTGTAGATGCCCGTGGTCATTACACCGTTGGAAAGGAGTTTATCGACCCCGTCATGGATAAGCTTCGTCGTCTGGCTGACAACTGCTCCGGACTCCAAGGTTTCTTCGTCTTCCACTCCTTCGGCGGCGGAACAGGTTCCGGTTTTGGTGCTCTCTTGTTGGAACACCTCTCCACCGACTATGGCAAAAAGTCCAAATTGCAGTTCTGCGTGTATCCGGCCCCTCAGCTGTCCAGCTCGATCGTTGAACCTTACAACTCCGTGTTGACGACTCATACCACCCTTGAGCACTCTGACTGTTCGTTCATGGTCTGTCAATCCAAATAATCATCCACCTACCATTCATCATTGACCGGCCGTTTTACGTACGCGGTAATACGTTCCATACAGGTGGACAACGAGGCCATTTACGACATCTGCAAGAAGAGCCTGAACGTCAGCCTACCCAGCTTCTCCAACTTGAACAGGCTCATCGCCCAAGTCGTGTCATCGGTCACAGCGTCTCTCAGGTTCGGTGGTTCCCTCAACGTCGATCTGAACGAATTCCAGACCAACTTGGTGCCTTTCCCTCGTATTCACTTCCCGCTCGCCACATATGCTCCTTTGCTCCCTGCTGAGAAGGCGACCCATGAGACCAATTCGGTCGCGGATATGACGTATTCTTGCTTTGAGTATGGGAACCAGATGGTCAAGTGTGATCCTAAGGATGGAAAATACAGTCAGTTGCTTTTCGCCTTGGGGTGGCTTCCTGACCCTGACTGGGTTTTAGTGGCTTGTTGTCTCCTTTACCGCGGTGATGTCGTTCCCAAGGATGTCCAGGCAGCGGTTGCCACCATCAAGACCAGGAAAACGATCCAAATCGTAGATTGGTGCCCGACGGCTTTCAAGCTTGGTATCTGCCACGAGGCCGCCGCTTGTGTCCCCGGTGGTGACCTCGCCAAGGTCAGCCGTAGCTTGTGCATGTTGTCCAACACCACTGCCATCTCCGCCGCCTGGAGCCGTCTCGGTACGTTCTAGTCTCATATCACCCTTCTCCGCCACAGGCGTCTTATGGTTTGCCGCGGCGTTCAGACTACAAGTTCGACCTCATGTACTCCAAGCGTGCTTTTGTTCACTGGTACGTCGGAGAGGGTATGGAAGAAGGTGAATTCTCCGAAGCCCGTGAAGATCTCGCTGCCCTTGAGAGGGACTATGAGGAGGTTGGGGCTGACTCGGCCGACGTCGAGGAAGAAGCAGAGTACTAGGCGTGTGCGAAGGCACGTAAAACACGCACCACGGACGACAGGGGTGTGGGAGTGTGGTAGCGTGGCGGCGGGTTCTGAGTAGAGTTAGGTGCGAGTGGATTTAACGCGCTACTGATCATTTTTTACGAACGAGAATGGATATGTCTATGGTATCTTCCATCCTCTATTGTGTTTTCGAAACGCTTTAGTGGGACTGTCCTGTCCCCTCCCGTTCGTACCTATGTTTTTTTAACTGCCTTTTCTTCTATATACTTACCGTTGTTTGCTACCCTCCGTCGAGCTTTTTCGATTACTGATACCTTATGCACCGATCCTCCATTGTCAGGGTCCAATGTTAATTCCACGGCGAAAATTCGAGCCCGAGGATGGCAGGAACCCAAGGTGAATTGAGAGCAGAAGCGAATAAACGGTGACAAGTACCAAAAATATTGCGAACCACGAGGTTTCGTGTATCAAAGATAAATTAGACGACAGGGTCCCTGATAGATATTTCTCAAGGGAAGGGGATCTTGGGAAATAAAATAACCTGGTGAAAGCGAAAAAGGAAGAATCCCGAAAGGAATGGGAGCGTTCATGGTGTGAATGAGTAACATGCCAGATGACAGAGTCCTACATCAATAAAACCCGCTTTTCTTGTTCCTCCTTCGTGATGACTTGGGAGGCGGGAGTGGTTCCCCCACCACTGACTACACCCGACACAGTGTGTCCGACAGCAGCAACAGCCCGCTTCGCTCGCCCTTTGGCCTTTTTCCGCATCGTATACCCAATGAGGACGTCCCATATCCTGAGCCCATGCATCGGAATGATGTTCGCCTTGACTTGTTGCTCTGACACCGACTGCCGTGGCGGTTTGGCCGGGTTTTCGGACGGGTCCAAGGTGGCTTTGATCACGTCCATGGTTTTCCTCTTTGGAACCGTGTTGTGCGTCACTGGTGCGGTGTGATAGACGCATTTCCTGAGCAACGCCAGTGCTTCGGGCTAGGCGGGAGGAGGGGAGGATCTAAACCTACGGTGACAACAGCACATATAATATTTTGACTTACCGTGTCCCTTCGTTTCGCAATTGCGCTCGGAGGTGGATTCTCATCGTCTAGGTCCAATGGTCCAAACCGTAGATTTTTATCGATGGTTCCCGTCATCAACACCAAGCGACTGCTCTTGCTCCTACCCTGTGGTTCCACCGTTGGCCGAACCTCATCCTGCTCACTAGCGTCTCCTCCTACCGTCTGCTCACGAGGCACTCGCGCCTCGCTTTCCTCGGTGTTAACAACCAACCCCTGCCGGGTGGCATTTCGAATTATACGTTCCGCATTCTCTTCCAACTTCTTCCTCTTCTCAAGAACCTTCTTAGATTGGCGTTTGAATTGCTCGTCCCACATCTCCTGGCCTCGAAGCCAGCGGCGCACAGGTGCTTCCTTCAGCAACCCGATCTGACCAGGGGGGATACGCAGGGTGGGGATTTCCTCGGCGGGTTCCATAGGTCGAATTCGACCACGGATATCCACACGTTCACGGAGCATGATGACGTCGGGTTCTTTCTGGTGGCCTATGAGAAAATCATGCGAAGCACACTTTCCCGTACACGCACCTGCGGGATGGAACTTGAGCCTTCCTCTTTGTCAGGTTCTCCAACGCCGGTATCGACTTCCTCAGCAACGGCCACATTATCACCGTACGGCAGCACGGGGCTCCTGGTCACTGATATGGTAAGATCCTCATTCCCTTTTTCAAGTCCCTCCGATGGCTTGTCTTTGGATTTCTGGTGGAACCATAAAACCCCAGGCTTCGACTTCGACTTTGTCCTGGTGATTTTGACGAGCTCCGAATCCGAGTCACTCTCGCTCTCTTCAAAATCGACTTCTTTGTACAGCTCGGGAAACGGAAAGTTTCCAAGATATGTGGTGTGTCGGGTGACGTGCTTGACGAAATGAGCGATAGAACGATAGGCGTACCTCGCCTGTAGGAACAAAGAAAAGGGTCAGCTATATCCGGAACGCAGGTGGGGGTTCCAGGCATACACTATCGGTGTATCCAAAGACAGTCAACACGTGGGGCATCCCGTCGTAAACCTGGAGGTGGACATTGGTGGGTGCGGTAAACTTCTTTGCGTTCTCCTGCTGCCTCTTACTGCCTCTCGTCGCCCCTTCTCGCAAAGGATACGACACAGGATGAGCAGCCTTGTGGGCAAGATACACAATCTCGTCGACCAGGACCTCGCCGTCTCCAGCCAAGATGTACAATGGACACAAGTTCCCGAGTGATGCTTGGAGTAATGGAGATACGAGGGGGTGAGTGAGTTGCCTGTAAAGATATAGTGTCAAACATGCCATCACTCGAGAAAAAGGTATGCCCACTCGTTCGTCGCGTAGATCTGAATCTGAGACTGCAATTCCAGTGGAACGTCATCCGAATTCTCCATGAGGACTTTCGGAGGCTTGGGTTCATGTTCTTCGATAAAGTGAGGTCGGCCATCATTGGACGCTCCCACCCCTGGTAGAGGTTCAACTTGTATCCCACTCGCACGGTCAATCTCAGTGTTCACAGCGTCCACCCAATCCGAAGATTCGATTATATCAGCCAACATCATCATAGAAGCCTGGCTGGGGACTTCGTCCTGTGGTAGCGGTTCTTGGGGTAATGCCTCCGCGACACGATCTCTCTCCAACGAAGGTTTCGTTTCATCCGCGTGACCGGGGATAGGTGGAGGGTTCGTTTCCGTTATAGCCACAGTGTGGCTCATTTGGCTCTGGATTGGCCAAGTCACGGAAGGTTCGTGGATGAAACCATGAGGCGGTATGATATCCTAATGGCAAAATCGTCAGCCTAGCCCGATGGGAACTATCATGTACAACTCACCGAACTAGTGTTCGACATGACGGATGGGAACGAGTGCGTGAGATCCACCCACGGTGAGATGAGCACAGCTCCGGCGGGCTGTGTCATGTCAAGATCCCTGAGGACTGTCAAAAGCGCAACGCAAAGTCCAGCGCCTGCAGAGTCACCGGCAATGACAATCTTCTCCGGTTGCACGGCTTTGTGTAGTGCGCCCGGCGGTGGCCTTGTCAAATACAAGTCTGAAGCATTTCTGGTAAGCGTGACCAGGACGATCGATAAACTTTGTGTGGAGCTTACAAGCTGCGATAACATCATGCCTTGAATCGACATGTGTTAATTTGTGTCTGGAGTATTACGAAGGTGAATGAGCTTACAATGGGCACGGCCAAGGATATTGTGGAGCTTTACGATAGTTGACTGCAAATAAGCGTCCGTGGAACTTTCGGGCTGCACGTGTGGTTTGGTCTCAGTTCGATGTGATCGGGATGAACTGGGAGGTACCGTATCGAATCATTTGATAACGATGCGAATCTAGGGGAAAGTCAGTCACTTCGAATAGACCCGCAAGAGACGACCTCACTTATTGAGCCCCAGTAGTACGCGCCTGGCCGCGGGTGAGTGAAGTGCAGGACAATAAGGAAAGGATCAGGAACAAACCTCCATGGACATAGAGCTGCAGGGGCGAACGTCAGAAAAAGATATTGGGGACAAGGAAAAATCTCACCATAACAGTTTCTAAATGCTCCATCTTCAACACAATCTCCTCTTCCCACCGAAGCTCCCTCTCCGGGGCCTTATCCCGATCCAGTTCCTCCAGGAACTCTCTTTCCGTGATCCACTCCGCGTCTATTCCGTCGAGTCCCCTGACTTGCCACCATTTGTGACCACCGACGACATACTTGAGGTCCTCCGGACCGAACCAGTCAATTAATATGTCCGCCGCCGTGTTGCAGGTTGGTATTGGTATTGTGATAGTAGCTACGGCCGCCCATGGAGGGGCTGGAACGTGCGTGTTTGTGCTAGGATGAAATGAACAACGTGAGTGGGGGTGGGTTTGCGTTCGAGCGCGATTCACACACAAGGCTTGGAGGGACTCGACGGTGTTGTGCGTCCCAAGGTCGATAAATGCCTTGACGATGTTGAAGCCCCTTGTTGTCGTTCCGTTAGACTTCTGAAAGGAGGGCGAAGGTGAAAGAGATCCAAATCCAAACTCACTCGTCAAAGAAGATATCGTCGGTCGCCGCTTCGCCTGTATCTCCACGGGCATACTTCTCCCCCTTGGTCTTGTAATGCTTAAGAAAGGTCTTAACAACCACTAAAGTTGCGCCATGACAGGTCAATCTTGAGTTTTCCTCACCGTTTAAACGTAGCGTACCTGGAGTTATGTGCACGGCGGCTGAGACCGTCGTGACTGGCATCCTCGCGGTTGGTCTCCAAGTGGCACATCCCACCCACGACGGTCACAAATTCGAACCGGGCCCCCAAGCGACGTCCATCCACCCCCCAGGTCACATGCTCTGACGTCACTTACCATTTCACTGATCGCAACATTGGCAAGTCTACGGATCAAACCCGTGCGGAAAGCTCTGGTGGCCCAAGCCTCCCAGCATGAATGAACACCAGGATGCCATAGCACTCCGCCGTGGGACGATCTCACGCAACGGAACCCGGAACAGGGATTCTACGAGCATCACACCAGGGGGTAACTCAAATCGACGGATTACTCTCTAGGGGGGGGGGCGATAATTGAAAGGACAGTAGGATTTGAGACTTGAGTCCCAGGAACACCGGAAGAGGTCGCGAGGTATAATGTACAAGGTACAAGGCATGGTCATACAACACACAACAAACGGACGTAGGTAGGTGGAACAGAAAAATGTGTACAAACCCCCAGAAAATGAGACCCGTGGCACGATAGGCACAAGGGCCATTTCTGGATGTCGGAGTCTTCGAGGAGTTACCTATTCGACACTACAACCCTCTGGCCAACCTGAATTTGCATGATCCCCGGTGTGTCCAGGGGGTTTCCCCCTTTGATTGTATCCACCCGCATGCTTCGTGGGACCTCGATTGCACCAGCCCCTTTATTCTGTTCGTGGAAGGAGCTGTACAGATGAGATCGGCTGTACGTTTCGAAGCCGCCGGACGTGAGACGAGACTTCCTCTCAAGTTCCTTCTTTAACGTTTCACGTGCATTGAGCATGGCGACTGCGCGAGGAATTTTGATCAGCTTTGATCAACACAATAGAATATCCGGACTCACAGAATGTGTTTGAATACACCCTGGTCATATTGACGTGGAGCCCGAGCCTATTCAGTTGGCATCATCACATCGACTATGCGGTGAACAAACATATTCCGTTCAACGTACCAATACAAGTGCGAAGAAGAAAAATAAAATACGACCAGGAACGCGGCCTGGACCATAGTCACCAAAACACCGCGTTGGATCGCGAATCCGATCAGAGTCTTGATGACTGAGTCCGTGCTGAAATAAGTGGTCCTCAATAACAAACGAAACATCCTCGCCACGGAACATAGATCACGCACGACCTTTCGCCCGTCCTTGCAAACCCAAGACTATAACACAAAGAGAAGGTTGCGATGGTGTCTGCCAGTGCCGCCGGTGCCTTTGCGATAGCTGCCATTATCTGTTGGGGTGATCTGGTAAGCCATCACACATCGCGGAAGTGGCAATGATCGCCCTACGATGAAGACTCTACTGCGAGTGGTCAATATGTGGGTGGCATGAACGAACATCACAATGGAGCATCCTGGTCATAGCCAAACGTCGGGACACAATCTCAAACCATCGACCGTTTCTGACTTACCGATGCCACCGACTGTAAAGGCAAAGAAGTACATCAACCGCTAGCAGCTCTCTCCGAGCGGCACACTCACCGAACGCGAGAAAGCTGAGAACGACCACCGCACAAGATACGGCATACTTTACGAAAGATTTCTGAGCTAACCTGTACACCTGCCACGCGAAGTATAATTGCGAACTACGCGATGATTTTAAGCACGATACAAACAGTCGATGAAATTAGGTACTCACATGACAATGATGCAGCTTGTGACAACGCATTCTGCCGCGAGCGTCCTTGGGATATGGATGAGCAAACGCACAGATGTGACGAAAAGGGTGCATACGGGACGAGACGGCCAAGGGGTATCGTTGAACCAAAATTTGGGAGCTATATTATAATTCAATCGGGGGATCAACGGCAGGAAGGGAGCTAACCCACCAAGTAGGTATAGAGGGCATGAGCGGTAAGGCTGGAGGAAAGAAGTTCCAAGAGGACCATGGAGAGAGCCTAACAGGGGGTGAGGGGTTGTTCGTCAGGACTGACTTGTGGTCGAATCAACGTACAATCGACTGGACAAGAGCTCGATCCTTACTCGGGAAGTAACGATAGGCTTGTAGGATCGTCATCCCCGTCATCCTGAAATGTCGCAATTAGCTCTGGTCAGGATTTGGGGGCCAAAAATAGAGACCAACATCATCGAAACGAGAGTCCCTGCAGAAATGATGAGCAGACCACAATGTACTTTCATGCAAGAAGAACGTACCCCAGAATAATGACCCCAGGACAGGAGTCATATTTATTCCAAGGTAGGTGGACATATCGGGCTCTGCGGCACGTCTCACATCCATGTTTCTTCCGTGAAAGCCAGTAGTTCGTAGTGGGGAAGGGTTTGGCCTGAGTCGAAAGCGAGCGACAGTAATAATATGGGCGCCGATACCTCCGGCTGAAGGAGTGTCTCAGTAGATAGGGGGGATGCAAAAGGGATTCCCGTCCAATATTATTGGAGGTTCGCCTTCATATACAACCGGGTGCGGACCGAGCACGCAACCCAATCGGATCTCCTATTAATGGAAATGGTTGGCAATCCAAGTCGGGGAGCGGCAGACCCTGGTGATAAGCTAGCTGCACAAACGGAATGTCCCACCTCCTACCCCAGCTTAAACAACCGACGCCATGCTAAAAATCAGCAAGATCAAGTCTACAGCCGTTCGCGTTCTGGTAGACCATCGTCCACAAAGGAAAACAGCCTGTCAAAAACGCAAATGGCTGTAAGTGATCGCATGATGCTTCATGGAGGGACGTTCTGTTGACCCGCATATCCCGCGTTCTGACCGCAGATTCTGCTGATATTGCGTCGTTGGGGCCAAAGATGGCGATCCCAATTGAAACCCGGAACTGCACCTCTACTCTGGGTATGCGATGACGTGACGACAACGTTTTGGGGGTTCCGAAGTCGGAAAAAATTCGAAAAACCCGCGAGAATGGCCCAGGAGGAATGAATGGAGAAACTGCCGGAAATTCGCCAGTGACAACGACCGAAGTCCGACTTCTGACGCTGGAAAGCCTCGTCAAGACACTATATAGTATATACCGTGAGTGGAGTTTCTAGAAGGCACGTACCTACTTCCTGATGCTATAATTATTGGTAGGCACAAACCGCGTAAAAGTATCCTCCCTGCGCATCGATACATCAAGATTGTAAGGCACACCTGACAATTGGGGTACAATTTGGCCTGGATTCTGGTGCTTTGGTCACGAGGACGTGCCAAACGAAGATAGAGTTGCGTGTCGCCTCCAAGTTGGTAGACGGGTGGTCTTCATAAAACCTGAGGTTTTCCTCGCTGAGTCGTGGGAATCGTGAGACTACTTTTGTACCCTTACAGCTCAACTTTTTAGCCGATCCGTTATCTAGCGGTTGCAATGTTGAACATCTGTACGTCAGGTGAGCCCTCTGTTTTGGCTTATGGCCCCGCAAGAATCTTGAGACCTGCACGACAACCGTCACCCATTCGGGCCGTTCAAATTCGATCGGCTGACTTTCCACTGGTCGACCACCGGGCCCCGCACGCTGTCTTCTGCCACGCTCCCCACGCCTCCCTGTCATCGCCGTCGCAGGGGACAATGGGTTTGCCTTCCTACGCTCTCAGTATACATATATGTATTAATTATTTCATTTTATGCAGGAAGTACGTCCTTTCCATTTATTTCCGGGGATTTTTACCCCATCGTTCAATGGCGTACGCCACGGCAACGGCGCCGCCCCACGTGCCGTCAACTGCGTCGACTTCTAATGACGTGTTCGGTTGGCCACTGGTACTAGTCGACCGACCTATGCACCTGTGAAACCTGAACATGAAAGTTCACTATGAGGATAGCCAATCGACAATGCCGCCCACGGTCTTCCAGGGCCCCAACATGCTGTCGGCTCGCACGACACCGCGCTGGGTGTGTGTGTCTTTCGATTGTCCGTATTCGCTGCGGGTCTCAGTTGTTTGACGAGTTCCAGTTCATTGATCCACGCTTGAACGGACTTCCTGTAACGGATACTTCCCCGATCCTTAAAGCCTGATGCAGATGCATCGCGATGCTCTCGCGGGCGTTTGCCCAAAGAGTTTCTGGACCAGTGCGGTTGAATTATACGTGCACATGCAACGGTGACGGCCTCAAGTTCTTTAAGCGTCGTTGCATAGCTGCAACAGCATACGAAAGACGGTTCCGGAAGCTCGTGCCGGTAAATACTTAATACGAGCCACGCCTTGCGAATACGTACTGGATTCGATAAAAAAAACACTGATCTTGTGCAGCTCGCCTCACGTAAATGGTAGCACGATGCGACCTTGCCATGCGCACACCGATCGGCTAAAGTGATAAGAGGGAAGATCTCGAGGACAAATGGGTTTCGAAAAACAGTTGAAAACTGGCCGCGCTGACACCCCGGTACCGCTACGTTTGGTTACGCCTGGCCTGGGCAGGGCGGGAAACGAAATAACGACGTGCAAAGTGGTCTAAATGTTGTTACATAGTGGGAGAACGGCTTGGTATCACGCAATTGCGTGCAATCACGACATCATGATAAAGGTCCCCCCAATCTGCTTAAATACTTGGTTGAACGTCGAGGAACCCCTCTCTTCGACCACTAGTACAACAGGGTTATCTACTACAAAAACCTTCTACCATGTCGAACTTGCGTCTTGGAAGCATCACCCCGGATTTCGAGGCCCAAACAACTGCCGGGCCAATCAAGTTCCACGAATGGATCGGCGACTCATGGGTACGCAGATAACCTCGTGCAGATCGCCTAGATAACACTGACTCACTCACCCCTATCATCCACAAAGGCTATTCTCTTCTCCCATCCCGGTAGGAGTTCATTTGCATCGTGGATTTTCGTAATCTCATCAATGCTCGTTCGTAGATGACTTTACCCCCGTTTGCACCACTGAGCTTGGCGAAGTCGCTCGTCGTTCCAAGGACTTTTCTGCTCGTGGTGTGAAGCTCATTGGCCTCTCTGCCAATGGCGTCGAGCAACACAACGCTTGGGTTAAGGATATTGAGGCGTTCGGCGCCAAGGTTGCCGGTCCAACCCACGTCGACTACCCCATCGTAAGTCGGGGACCCTGAACTGTGTTGAAGAAGGGGTGGATTGATCACATTTTTTCCAGATCGCCGACAAAGAGCGTAAGGTCGCCACCTTATACGACATGTTGGACTACCAGGATGCCACCAATGTCGATGCCAAGGGCATTCCCTTCACCGTCCGAACGGTGTTCGTTATCGATCCCAAGAAGGTCATCCGTTTGACCATTTCTTACCCTGCCTCCACCGGTCGCAACTTTGACGAAATTTTGAGGGTCGTCGACTGTAAGCGCAAACCAGTCATTTGACACGAGTCTCACACTCACCGACATGGGTCTAGCGCTTCAAATCGGTGACAAGAACCGCATCACCACCCCCGTCAACTGGAAGAAGGGCGACGATGTCATCATCCATCCCTCCGTCAACAACGAGGAAGCCAAGACCCTCTTCCCTGGGCACACCGTCCACCTGCCGTACTTGAGGACGACCCCCCTCAAGGTTTAAAATAACTTTTATTTGTTTTGTAAATCGGAAGTTCGTGCCAACGGAAATAAAAATGTAAATTTTGAACTGTTTTGTCGGTGACCGCGGGGAGTGCGGACGGGATCGAGGTGAGATAAGCGCCCGTCACCACAACACCTTACGCGTCCTTCCCGATTAACCCACTTCATCCCATCCTTTCACCATGGCCAGCGCGGACGGCGGTGCTTACAGGTAAAGATAACGTTGCTATGCTGTGAATACTCTTCCGAATCGTATTGACCAATTCCACGTATCCGACAGTTACTCTCTCACCGTCTTCTCACCCAGCGGAAAGCTGGTACAGATCGAGCACGCTCTCGCGGCCGTATCACAAGGAACGACCAGTCTCGGTATCAAGGGTACGCACCTGTCAGCCCCTTTTTGACCCCGTAAGGACCTCACTGAACAAGGGCACAATCCCATTCATCAGCATCGAACGGAATCGTAATCGCAACTGAGAAAAAGTCGTCCTCCATCCTCGTCGATGACTCTATGATCGAGCGCGTCGCTGTGATCTGTCCAAACATCGGGATTGTGTACTCGGGAATGGGACCCGATTTCCGGGTGTTGGTCGCACGAGCGAGGAAGAGCGCTCAGGCTTATTGGAAGATGTATGGAGAGTATCCTCCCACGAGGGTCCTTACGCAAGAGTTGGCGAACATTATGCAACAGGCCACGCATTCGGGGTGCGTATCGCGTTTGATTTTTGGGTTAGAGTACGGAAAGCTGACGATACCGATAGTGGCATTCGACCTTTCGGCGTCTCGCTACTCGTTGCCGGTTGGGACGTTGGCCGTGGATCAACTCTCTATCAGGTAGATCCATCAGGGTCATACTGGGCCTGGAAGGCAAGTGCGATCGGAAAGAACATGGTGAACGCGAAGACATTCCTGGAGAAACGGTCGGTATTCCGTTCTCGCGTTTCTCACACAACTGAACAAGAGACCTTGGCTCTGACAGTTATAACGATGATATAAGTTTAGAAGACGCCATACACACCGCCCTATTGACCCTGAAAGAGGGGTTCGAAGGACAGATGACGGAAAAGACGATCGAAATCGGGGTTGTTACTGTGCCGACAGAGGAGGATTTGGAGGGGTGGAGCATCAGCTCAGCTAATACGAGGCCAAAGCCGACGTTCCGAAAGCTGACGGAAGAGGAAGTCAGGGACTACCTCGCGCTTTAGCTAAGGATAATCTTAGATATCCCCGTTCCGACCTCAACCGGCGATGCCTAACGTGTACATCAACTAGCACTATCCCCTCTCGTCATAAATGAAAGCTTTGAAGGCCAGCGGTTGGTCGGATGATGGATTGTAGCGATTTTTGAGTAGATTGGTTAGGCGCGTAGGCTGCTGACGTGGGGCAGGACTTGAAGCAACCCCGACATCAGACTTTGATCGCCCAAGACGACATGGTCGAGCTACCCCATGATCTGCATTGGGGAAATAGGAACACATAATGACCCCTTCCATTTTTCCGTCTCGAGTCGACGTAACAGGCCTCAAACAGGAGGCAGATCGGGTAGGCTGGATAACCGCTATCCGTTTGAGCGTAGATCACGCCCCCCCTTCTCTGTGTGCGCTGTATGAATATCGTCAGTCAGGGGGTAATGATGATCTGGGTCGTTGATACGAGTGCTCTCGGGGCCCACGCAGCACATTCGTCGGTTCGAGGACACAAACAATGGGCGCGTTGGTAACGGCATCGCACATCACCACGCGCTTTGGGCTAACACACTGTGCTCGTCCGCAGGTAGAGTTCTCAGTGTTGGATTTCAACACTGAATATAATCAGCGCTGCCTGGGCTTACACAGTACCGGTCCGCAGCAGCTTTGATGAAGGTGGGGTAGGCTCAGGGTCCTCTGGTGTAACTGGGTTGTCCGGCTCGGAGTCGGAACGGCGTTGCGAGAGGTTGTGGGAAGAAATGTAGACGGGGTGGGAACAAAAGGGTGACGCTCGGCGCGCATGTTGACCCTGGCTATATCGAGAGGGACTTTCGGAAGTACTTGTGTGTGTTGTAAATCGCGGTGCTGGACAGAAATGACTCTGGATCAAAGGATCAAAGGATGAATTCCAAGCCCCGATCAATGGATTGCGTTAACGGGGGAGGACGGTTTTTGTTTCGCTCCGAAGGCGACATCGCGCTCAAATCGGTCAAACGATGCCACCGTAGGAACAAGGAAGACATTGGAACATTGGGGAACGAGAATGGAACGACGGGAGATGTTACCGCACCACCCCTTTTGACTCGCCGCAAAACATGGTTTGCACGTGCAGGGGACATAAGCACTATCCTATACACGACCCTGCCAGGATTTCTCACTGAGCGTCTTTGGTCTGCAAATACCGTGATTAGAGCTGGAGACCGCTCACAGAAGTTACACCTAGGGCCGAGGACCGGCGGTGGATAAGTGTTTCCGTCATGTGATCGAGTGAGATGCGATCGTCTGGTCCCGTCCCTATACAGCCACTTGCCGCTGGGAAGATCATCAATTCACCTATGCCTTCCTTACCCCCCGCGATCGTGTTTTGTTCGGGAGTTCCCACAGTTGGTTGCGTCCGAGTTTCAGGATATCCGTGGGCCGTCCTGACTATAAAGATCCCATCCTGACAACCCATGGCTTCTTTCACAATCTTCCCTCGCGTCGCACCCCACCCCCTCCTCTCCAACCCACCCTTCATAATGCCTTTAGCTGGCCCGCCTTCCCGCACCAGTTCTATCTCCCCCGATAATTCCGGTGGTCTGTCCCACCCCTCCCCTCTTCGCCACCGACCCTCATGCTCATCATCCTTGGTTTCCAGACGCCACTTCCAGGCGATCATCATGGGGCCGTAGTCGCAGGACCTTTATGGCCTGTACCGAGTGTCGCCGTCGTCAAGTCAAAGTGAGCTTTCTCTCGTCCATCGATGATATCCCAAGACTCCGTGGGCCTCACTGACCGCGGATTATCGCTCCCCATAGTGTACTCCTTCCGATTCCGCTGGCCAGGCTTGCGAACGATGCACAAAGCGCAAGGTCAAATGCGAGTTCATGTCCATACAGGAACAGAAACTCCTTTCGACTCCCGACAGCGATCCGTCCCCTGCCTCCGTCACCCTCCACTTGCCACAGTACGGGGGAGGAGTAGGTGGTCTTCCCAGTCAAATCCCGACCGGTCCTATTTTGGGTGACCCTGCGGATGTGCGCCAGGGGGTACTTGGCGCTCCTGCCGACCATCCTCTTGTTCGCCCCACCGGTATGCCGATACCAGCAACCGCCTGGGCCCACCGATCACCCCAGCAGCAAACGATCCGCCCATTGGCGCAAACACACCACCGCCCTGAAACCCCGCCCTGGAACTCTCAGCGGTATTCACAACCCACGCCGTCGCCAGTTCATCGATACGCAACTCCGGTGAGTATGACTCCCACACCGCAAAGCACGACACCAGTTCCAACGCGGTACCCCGTCGGCAATAGGTGAGCTTCCCCTTACATCCCCGCTGACCAACCCGCCGCCTAATCATTGCGCCTGCTTTCCAGCCAATCGCAACCCCCAGCCACTGGGTACAATCCTCCAGACCACACGCGGCTACGCGAAACTCCAGGTGCACAATGGTACCGTTATCTGTACACTCCTGATGACATTTTTCTGATCCGACATGATTCAGGAAAGGTCCTCGAGACGACAAGCGAACTTGAAGCCGCGGGGATGCATTAGAAGCGTCCGTCTGGCACTCACTCCGAACCGGACTTAGTTGGAATCAAGTACCTGCTACCCCGTTACCCCTTCTTTACTCTCCCTACTGCGTCCCTAATCTCTGTAGCATAGCTCTGCTCCCACTGTGTTTTCTAACGGCCACCCCTCCTCCTACCCTCACTTACGAACGCTTGTTATCCTTATTTTTTTACTTTGCCAAATGACCACAATCTATGTAATACATCCGAGAGAAAAGTTCGGTTGACCGCCCTCACCCTTCGCCCATCAATGCATCGGTACCTAATAAGAGACGCGGGGTTCAAATGGGTTCCCTTGGTCATATCTTGGTTCGGGTTTCGGCGCGGCCTACATGCCCGAACCGTAACTGAGCACACGAACTTGCTCCTATTATCCAAACAATGGATAAACACACATAAAAACGATCCTCCGACCGCTCCCGGGTACTTTCGGTCGATCGCATTCTTACGGATCACCGCGAGGCAAGGCATGGTCAAACAAGTGGGTCAAGAACTGGCCACCGTGGCGATGGTACCGACATTCGTCACCGGGTCTATTCTTACCCCTCTTCCAATCGATGGTTTTTTGATCAACTGCGGTGTAAGCGGTGCAACGCGCTCCGGCGAGTTCTCGAAGGAGATGAAAGTGTTTGTTTGTTCATTCACCAAGAAATTGCGGTGCTGATGGCGGCTTCTCCCCCATTGGCTCGACATCAGCTGAGGAAACGCCGTTGCGAGAACATGAGGTACGTTTTTGGAGAATAAAAGCACAGTTGTTGCATATCCATATCTCAGCAATCCTGCCTTTGTTCTCAAAGGGGCCAAGTCCCTTTCTCCCCAAAGTTCCAGTGCACGGCTTTCACAGAGATATACTCGTCCAAAGCTTGCTTTCCAAGTTCGCGACCTTTCAACGAAGCCGCTTGTCAATTACAACGGAACACCGTGGGGTTGAGAAGGACAAATTACACACCGATTCCGCTCTGTTTCTTTCCTCCAAATGGAACGTTATTGTGCAAGATGTTGTATTGGTTCACCCAGACCTAACGAGAACCAGGCGAATCACCGTCTGGTCAACAAGTATCTCGAGGGGCGAGATCACTCACGGTACCGGCCTCTAGGGCCGACGAAACGCGCATGCACTGGTTCGCATCCGCTAAGGAAACAAAGGGCACATGGTCAGAACTGATGTAGAGGAATAACGGCGTTGCTGAAACAGAACGCGAAACCCACTCGAATGCAACCCAGCACCAAGACCATACGATGTGTTATTCGCCAGCTCGATAGCTTCCTCTTCGGTGCTGAACCTTCCCACGGAAAGAACAGGCCCAAAGATCTTGTGATGGTTTATCAGCGTAAAAACTGCCGAGAGGGTGCTCGCACGCGGCGTGCCACCTACCTCATCCCTGACCTATCATGCGTTTCCGGCAGGGATCAAGCGATCTTCGTTGGCAGATGCCGAGAAGCCATAGGTTTGTTTACTCACAATTTTCATGTCCTGTTTAACGTCGGCGAAAACTTCCCCAAGCGAGTAAGCACCACAGACGAGCCACGGTTGTCGAATTTAGTATGGGAAACCCTCACCTGTGGGATCTACAAAATAACCCCTGCCCGCGCGCCTTTCTCCGCCGACCAGGACTTTGGCTCCTTCCTGTTTGCCAGACTCGATATATCCCCACACCTTATCAAACTGAATTTTTGAGATCTATCAAAAATTTGTGTAAGACCACCTTGGGTCGCGGAGCGGACCCGGCCGCGTGCTCGCTTACGATTGGCCCACTGGTTACCGTCTCGTCGAAACCATCTCCGATCGGGGTTGATTTGACCTTCTCGGTAAGAAGATCAATAAATTCATCGTACACACTGTCTTGCACGTAGACCCTAGACCCCGCGGTACAATCCTCTCCTAAAAACAGCAGGTGAGACACTCGGGTCACTGGCTTCATGCTCGTCAACGCCCCCCCTTACCTGTATTGTATAAGATTCCCAGCGCTGCCCATATAGCCGCTGGATCAAGGAATGATGCGCTGTCAGTCATGACAGCCCCGGATCCCGCGGCCCTCGGAAAGGGCGACCCACCTTGCTCTAGATCCGCAGATTCGAAGACAATGTTCGGTGATTTACCGCCAAGTTCTAGTGATACCTAACCACGGAAATGGTCATTCTTTCTCGAGTTCCCACCTCAAGTAGGGTCGCGCACCTTCTTCAGGTTGCTTTTCGCGGCGGCCTCCATGACCTTTCTTCCGGTAATAGTTGATCCCGTAAACGCGACCTTATCGACGTCCATGTGGGCAGACAACGCAGCACCACCGACGACGCCGAGGGAAGGAACCGTGTTTACAACACCAGGGGGGAATCTGATATCTTTTTGGTGATTGTTACCACGTTGTGAACTTCCTGATACACACCCTGCTTCCTTGACGAGTTGGGACAGTTTCTGGTGGAATTGACCAGTTAGGATACCATGGATCATTGCAGGCGGGTGAAATATCGAACCAAAGCCGTCAAAGGCGTCAATTCTGATGGTTTCATCACGACCGTGCACCCGACCGCCAATGCAGGTGCAACCTTCCAGGCCCTGGAAATCTTCAGTGAAGCTCAACTCTCGTTTGATACACACCGCTTACCACATCATGATGGGGTAGTTCCAGGGGATGCTGGGATTTTGCGTATCAACGGTCTGCGTGACCTCAGTACCCCATGACTTACATCTGACCACAGACCCCAATGGGGTCATGTCTCGTGAACGCCAACTTGATCTTGTTGTCGACTTCGATTGTCTGTTGCTGAGGTCAGTCCGGGTCAACCGATGTACAGGGCTTGGGAGTGCACACCTCTCCGAGTATCTTGTCGGCCCAGCCTGTTTCCAAGGGTAAATGTAGATATATGTTATATCTCCGGATGGCGAGCCGCCGGCACGTACCGGCATAGTATCTGAGGCATTGGATTGAATCTCCGATGTCGAAGTCTCTGGCGACTTTAACTGGTTTGCCGTTGTTCAAAGTCTCGAGCTCAGCGACTATTGAGTGAGTTGAACGAATGACCTTGACGTTTATCAAGCTGGACTCTACGAACGTTCTTGTTGATCGCGTTCAATCAAATCTGCGAGCTTGTTCAAAAGTCGCGACCTCTCGAATCCCGTGACGTTTTTGCCCCAAGTAGTTTTGAAAGCCACGCGTGC
>Ga0307515_10002755_pt1 | contig 37574 bp, 19 predicted proteins | sample 17_EM_MG_FD_194513 | JGI IMG/M metagenome (GOLD analysis project Ga0307515, IMG submission 194513) | Populus trichocarpa ectomycorrhiza microbial communities from riparian zone in the Pacific Northwest, United States - 17_EM | ecosystem: Host-associated > Plants > Roots > Unclassified | place... | reverse complement strand
TGGTCGTGTTGGTAGCAGGGTCCAATTGGATATTGAGTCGTTGTTGCAGTAGGGTCCAATTAGACATTGGGTCATGGTGGTAGCAAGGCCTAATTTAGCGTTGGGTCATAGTGGTATGTAGTGTCCAATGTTGTCGAATCCTAGTGGGATCAAGGTCCAAAGTTGTTGAGTCCTGGTGGAGGGAGGCAAGGTCTAACGTTGTTGGGTCCTGGTGTGGTGGGAGGCAAGGTTGGGTCCTGGTTGAAAAGGAATCAAAGATGTTGGATCCTGGTGGCAACAGGGTCCAATTAGGTGTTGGGTCACGGTGGTATGCAAGGCCCAACATTATTGGGTCCTAGTGAGTAAAAGGCTCAATTCTATTTTGTCCTGCTATGAGGCATGACCTAGGACCTCTTAGAGTTGGTTCCTAAAGTCCAGCCTAACCTATTAGTGTTAGGTCCTGGAGTAAGTAGGACCGAATCGCCTTAGATCTGGCTTATAATTCTTTTTAAAAGAATATTTAAAAAAATAATACAAAAATATTAATTTAAAGTAAAGAAAAAGATTAAAATTTTTAAATTTCTTAGGTTTCGCTTAACAGTTAGACATAATCTCAAAATATTTTTTTTTAAAAAAACTATTTAAAAAATAATATGAAAACATGAAAGAAAAAAATTTAAAATTTTCAAGACAATCTCAATATATTTTTAAAAAAATATATCAAAAAATATTAATTTAATATAAAGAAAAAAATTAAAAATTTTCAAATTTCTTGGGTCTGACTTGTTTAATTCAAAATAATTTAAAAATTAAAAATTAAAAAAAAATTAATGTTATTAGATCTTACTAAGAGGCAGGATCCAACATTATTGATACTTTTTAGAAGTGTTTTGGATCTGACCTGTCAACTAAACCCAACAGTGTTGAGATTAGCTGCGAAGTCAGGCCCAACAACTTTTGACAGAGAAAACAACTCCCTCAACCGCAATTCTTGACTAAAAACACAGGAAAAAAACACCCCACAAGATGCTACAGTGTTGTCCACAATACAGATACTTTATGATTACATTGTCGTCCACTGGACAATATATCTATATCTACAGTAAATCTACAACATTTTTCCCATACATTTTAATATATAGTATAGTATAATAATAATTTTCTAAACTCTTTGCAAGCCGATGACTTAAAAAACCTTAAAGGAAAAGTAAAGCAGTAGAAGGCCAAAAAATAGAAAGATCTTCTCTTTAAGCCTAAAAAAGGCAGAGCAACAATCAAAAGCCGTGAAAAGCAACTATGCAAGTTCACAATTAAGACAATCTTTTGATCCATAGTGCATGTATAGTAGAAATCCCACATGTTTTAGAGTTTTGTTAACTATAACTAGTCATGTCACTCTTACAACAAAGACCTATCTATGTAAACTCAAGGCCTAAAGTTGCTTTCTATATATACCTATTTTTGTTGTCAATTCTAGCCTCCTCGCTGTATCTTATTCTTCATGAAATAAATGTAAATGAATTTCTGTACCCAAGGATTTATCTCAACCTAAAAAATAGATACCATCTATGAGAACTGATCGATGCCTTCATTCCTCAATGAAGAAAATAGTATTTGCCACCATTTCTTGTCTCTCCCAACAGTCAACTTGTTTTGGCATTTTCATGGTCCTCGCATCTTGTCAACGATATTCCTACCCTTTTCTTCAATATTGCGCCTCTTTTCTTCAAATTTCTCCCCCATCTTCTTCCCTAGATCAAGCATCTTCGCCCTCCTTCCCATTTTCTTTGGTCTTGAATCGTCTTCTTCAACAGAACGAGTCTGTTTTTCCAGAGATATCAGAGACCTAGATGGTGATTGACTTTCCGAGGCATACCCTGAGCTGTTTTGGCCAGTTTCTTGCGCTTCACTGTTTGCCAACAAAGGACTTGTTAGATCTTGCGATGACTTGTCATTTTTCATTGATGGCTTGTTAGAGCTTAATGCTTGAGTCAAATCATCTGAAGAATCAGAATATGGTGGTTGAACATTTTCAGCATTCCTTGTTTTTTTATGCCTGCTTTCTGGATGATCGCATGAGGTTTCCCTGCCAGCTTCAATCTTGGTTTTTGCATCAAGTTGGGAGTTCAGTAGTTCAAGTGCAGTGGCATTATCACTGGCGGCTTCTTGATTAATCCATATAAAAGGAGCAACATTTCGAGGGACCCAGTCATTCTTTTCTGCTAACATCCAGGGAATGCACACGCTTTCACAGTTTGGAAGAACCATTGTCTCCCGGATTGCAGCCTGCATTATTAAAAGGAGCATCGGATGAACCTACCTTGCATCTATCATTCATCATATTTTATTTCCATAGAAGTACCAAAAATTCCAAACACTAGCTAAAAGCAACCTAATAGAAAATCACAATTGACAACAATTCCGAGATTCACAAACTGATAATCTGAAAGGCAGTTTAAGCAAGGTGTTAATCTCACATATGACTAGCAAGGGTCCTAGACTTTTCCAACTCAACAAAAACAAAGAAGGCAAATACAGGGGACTAGGAGTTGTGATAAGAAAACATGCCTCCATCAGAAAACACAAACATCTAACACTCCATAAATAGTCTTGGAAGTTTTTGAGTATTATAATCAGAATATGATTCACTGCAATGATGGAACCACTTGCAATATCCGTTCAGAAAGGAAAAGAACTTCTGGCTAAGTCAAGGTTCTTTTGGTTAGGAAAAAAAAGAAACTACTGCAATTTAAAAGATGAAATTGACTGCAAAAGGAGGAAGAGAGATAATTGCTTAGAGCTGCATGCTCATCAATGCAGACATCATGTCAAGCAACATAGCGACCCATGTAATGACTGACAGCTTATGTGTTGAAGGAAAATTAAAATAATAGTTAAGAGTCCTATGCGACAAGGAAGTTCCATACCTTAAATTTATTGATCAGGTATAACGCTACTTGCCCACTAGTGATCTTGCGTTCCCCAACAGAAGACTCCAACTCAAACTCCACATCAGGTGTGGATGTGAAGCCAAACCATAACTGATCAGAAGGAGGTGGCTTAATATGTAATCGCACTGTTCCACGAAGGGATCCTAACCTTATTGACAAAGAGAGTGGCACCTGCAATCGATAATCAATCAGTTACTTGGCAAAAGAAAGTTCACTTTGAGTTAATGGGACTTCTGCAAGTACCCTCAATGTTGTTCTATACATATAACGTGATGAAAAAGCCAGGACTCACTTTAGGAAACCATAATGCAACATCTGTAATGGCTCCACCTCATATGACCAACCTAAGTAATCTTTTATTACTCTTATTAGTTTCTTCTCCATGTTTTCAATCAAGATGGAAATAGTTTACCATGAAAATCAATTTGTAAGTTCTACAATGATGAATTTCACATGGTTAAGATGAAATTATAAACATAGTAAGTAGATTCCCTTAAAAAAGGATGTTGAAATAGAGGCTAAAGAATAGAAGACAGCATCATAGATCCAATATTCCTTCTGAGAAAATAGAAGGACATGCCAAGCACAACAAATGGGGAATGAAGAAAGACAAAAACATAAGAGAATGCTAGCTAAAATGATTTTGCCTCCAGCTTGAGGGGCCAACGAACAGAAATAGCAAGTCTTTGTTTGAACACTGTTTTTATTAGACAGCTATAACAGGTATCATGTGGCGAGATCTCATCTGACCGATGGTAAAAAAAAAAACTCATGGGAAACAAATATCCTAATTGTCGATAATAGTAACATAACTAAGATACTGAATTACAGGCAAATACCACAATTGAATTCAAACTAATTCAAGGGATAAACACCATATAATAAGGATATATGTATCTTTGCATATAGGTAGAACAACCTATATATACAGAAAAAGTTTTATACAAACCTGTGAAACCTGTTTTGCAACAGAATTAAGGAGGGACTTCCACCTAGATACATTTGTTGATGTTGATATGCCACTCTTAGAGTCCTTTAATTTATCTGTAGCAAGAAAAGATGAGGCTCAATTGGTATTGTTTATTGTGAATTTCCATTAAAACAGTCAATTAAGAATTCCTCCTGTCCAAAATAACAATGAATAGCTGCATTGACCATTGAGACTGTTGCAATAAGTGGAATAGAGAACACTGTTACAATAAGTGGAATAAAGAAAATTTACATGTTTATCATCCTGACACATGTCTACCTCCTTGCTTCCTAATTTAAGATGATATTGCATGGACCAGGACCCATGCATGTCATGAACCTATCTTAATTAGGATAAACAGTTATAACCATCTCATCCACGTAGGTTTCTTTCTGGATACAAAGACACAATTCTTTAAAGGAGTTTATGCAATGTTCATTAATGGAAAGACACCAACTCATTTCCTGCATGAACATAGAAATGCGAAGTGACCAAAACCTTGAAAAATTTTGACCTTATTTAGGGCTTTTTAGGTGACAAAGAACAGGATCCTAGATTTAGTTTACATTGAAATCTGATGCTATCTTGTTTGCATGAATGATTGCATCCACCCATGTGCATGCACGTCAACATCATTTCAAATAATATTACCACAACAGTGGTCTAAATTAACTACAAAGTTAAAAAGCAGTTAGGCAACATTCCAGTATTTTGTTTCACATATGAAAGTTGAGGACACCCATCAGCATCTTCAAGATCTGACAACTGAATCACTGCGAAAGTTTGAATGCAACTTTTGGATCATATAGGGTTTTCTTTTCTGTACATGTGAGTTTGTAATATTCAAAAGCATTAACTTGCAAACTAACAGACAGATATAAATCAGTAAGAATCTTCTATACTTACCAGACTTAGGATTATCCTCATCCTTCCATTCTCGCGAATCAACAGTCCCTTCAGAAAAATTCAACTGCTTTCCAAGATGGTCAAAACCTTCCAGAAGGTCTGACGAAGCATCCCTAACAGAGCTGGATCCCACGTCTGTATCCACCAGACCTCTCTGCAAATCTAGGTCACGAACTTCCAGTCTTGTTTCAATATCTAGCACTAACCCGCCACAATATTCGATATCAACTTCCCATGCCCATACCTCATTCATGTGTGTAGGAAGAACCCTAATACCATGGATATAAGGCGGGAGATTCCCAAGGTTTAGATCAGTACATATGACTTCGCCAATGTAACTGGGGGTCCTCATATTGGACAAAGTTCTCTGTGATCCAAAATCAGAAAAGAACAATGTCTGAGTACATTTAAAAAAAAAAAAAAACATGTGCATATTCGTCAAAGAACACCTATTATGTTATAACAATTTTCTCCTAGCCTATGGAACACGGTTCACAAGTTCTGATGGAAGCAGGATATATTCCCTGTTGCAAGAGTTCTATCTACTGTATAAATCAGGGCAGGGAAAAATCCAAGCATTTGGAATTTGTGAACACTAAAAGGCTGAATGATAAGCGTGGATCATAACCAATATTTAAGCTATATTCTTAAGTGCTCTTACATCAAAATAAAAATTATTTGATAGACCAATCCCCAAAATTGCTACCCACTGCAGATATTAAAACTACAAGCAATGCATCATCTACTCAGCAGAATCTAACATGCATCAATGGACAAAACTAAATGCTATTGAATATAATTTGGGAAATAATAGACCTGAATCCGCGCTTGCGTTAAACTCTTCATCCTGTCATTGCTTTTGGCATCAAAAAAGAGCCGAGAAATAATCAAGTTCCAGCAGAGTGTTCCCTCATCAACATTTAACTTTTCATCAGCGTCTGCATCAGAAATTACTTGAAGCTGGCTTAGGCTTGAGGCACGGGAACTGGTTGATGATGAAGGTAACGAAATATTTTCTTCCTCGGAGGTGATAGGTGCCTTCAATGTTGGATCATTCTTTCCCACACTACCAGAAAAAGCTGGGTCATGGGATGGATGATATTTATCATTAATCTTTCTCTCTTCACGGCCTAACAAGGAACTCACCTTATTTTCTACACCACTCTTTGATGCCTTTCTGGCAAGCTTTTTCCAAAACAGGCGAACCTTTGATTCAGAACCATCAAACCTACTGGCCCTATCAACTGGCTCAACATAGAAACCAACAGAGGGTTTCATAAATGAAGGGTATTCTGTATTTAAGGATGTCAAATAACGTAGGAACTCTTCATTCAACTTGATGAACCAGTTAAGTTTTTCTTGGTCATCACTTGAAGCAAGACGGAGGGCTTTACACCATGACTCCTTCTCCCAGGATGTCTCAAGAAATATAAAAACTGTCTTACTTGCATTATATATTGGTGATGTTTTGCTTTCCACTTTTATTGGAAATCTTTTGGCCCTGTGATAGGAATAGAGACTAGTCATGTTTCTCCTTAGATAAAGGGTGAAAAAGACACCATAACTTCTTGAGCTATTCTTTACTGAATCAACTTACACGCATATTTCTAACACTAAATAAAAGCAAATTTTGATTCTACTGAGCTGAGTTACAAGGAATTTCAGCAAGATTTCAAAAGCAAGTATTTCAGCCCTGGTCAAACAGGTTAAAACTGATGAGTGAAGTCAAGAAGGAAGTTGACATCCTGAACAAACGTGGTTGCTTAAATGGCACTAACCATTACACTGGCAGCATTTTATGAGTAATGGAAATCCTGATGGTTGCAACCATGGTTATTAGAATCTCATGATTCGTCTCAATTCACATAAAAAATGAATCGCGGGTGTACATGAATCCTATGATTCAGTCATAATTCTGTTTGATTCAGTATTATTCATTGAATTTTATGAGTCAACTAAAATAGAAAATGAAAGTGAAATTAGTGAGAATAAAAATGCTAAGGCAATTTTCTTTGATTAATATTTCTAATTGAGACTGAAACGAATTATAAATTAAATCTTACAAAAAAAGGCAAGAGTGAAAGAAAGTAAGAGTACCAAAGACAACATGAATGACAAAGGTGATATTAACATTGGGGAAGAACGAGACTATTACTTTTTATTAAAACTCGGAGATCTAGTAGTTTACATAGTTAGAAGATAGCTCTTAGATATATAAGTTATTTAGTCTTTAGAATGATCAATATGTTAAATTTTGAGACTTTGGGGTCATTTACCGACTAAGAACTAAAAAAAATAAATGATTTGTTGCCTACTTTGTTTTGCAGATGATCAAAACTCCCTTTATTTAAAAAATATTTATAACATTATTTATCTTTTAAATGTCATTTTCATTTGTTACTGAATCAGCAATTCACAATCCCAAAAATAAGCTTTCCAATTCATGATTCAAATCTCGGTTTGACAACCATGGTTGCACCACTACATGGAGCTGTGAATGAGAAATAATTACTGAACTATCAAGCTGAAGTTCTTTTCCAAAATGAAATTCTGAGCAAAAATCAACACACATAGAAGTAGGAGGCTTAAGTCTTTGGTCCTTGACTTGTCAATAGCAAAACCAACCCCAAAAAAGCATTATGAAGGCATTTGATTAATTAGCATGTGTGAAACTATACGGCGCAATAGTAGCCAACCAAAAGAATCCCATAAGACAGCAGTTACCATTTTCTTGATGAAAGGCTTGTAGCTGACACAGCTTCTATTGCACAACCTTTCAAAGGAATAACTCTATGTGAGCCACCTGAATCTGTCAAAATAAGTGACCTATCCTTGATTTTTGCCTGTTTTCGGATGGGAGTGACCTCAAGGAGCTCCTTTTTCTTCTTTTGATCTTTCTGTACTTTTTCCACTGGCCAATTTTTCAGAACCTGATCTGAATCAAGAACCCAGACATATCCCTGAGTCACAGAAGCAAATCAGCGAATGAAAAAAAAACCCTTTAACTACTAAAAGACACAATCAACAATGAGTTTAAATGTGCATGATTGTGGTGTGAACATGCATTTCTTTATCTATGCATGATGGATCAACATTTCTTTAGAAGATCCTTCAAAGACAAAGTTTGTATGATTCTGATAGACATGTGCACTTTCTAGGGCAGCATCAAGACAACAATCCATACAATTGTTGGATAAAAGGGCATGCAATTAGAAAGTTGAATAGGGATTATTTTGTTGGCATAATAAAAAAATCAAAATATAGTAGAGAATTAGAGATGTATGAGCAATTCAGTATTGATATGAAATAGAGTAAGCTAGTTGAACAATCATTCTCTTTGAGACCCAGTTAAAGAAAAAAAAATTTCTCATGCCTTAGTTAATCACAAAGAGTAACACCCAAAACCAGAGAATTTGATTCAATTAGAGAAAGAACCAAAACCCCACCGCCCCATCTGGCAGCAATCAATACCCAAATCAAAAGAAGATAATATAACAAGAAAGCATCATTCTTTCGCAACAAATAAATAAATAAATAAAAGATACCATTTTGACAAGAATTCAAGGAAGAAAACGTAAAAAACCTAGACGTTAGTAATTGAAAGATACCAGAGAGAGATACCTTCTTGTTATGGGCATAATCAAGGGACTGTTGGGGATCGAGGTCTTGATGATGTGGAGAAGAAGAAGAAGAATGTGATGCTTGTTGTTGTTGAGTCTTTCGATTCAATCTTTTAATCAAAACATAAACACCCAGAGCTTGTAAAGCAACAAGAGTGAGCAGGCCAGAAAGAAAGCCTCCAGCAAATATTACTACCACGGGCCACATCACTCCTTCCTTTCTTCTCTTCTTTTCACTCGATCAAATGATTTGATCAGCAACACAGCATAAATCACTATGAGTAAACAGTGCTATTGTTAATCTGCGATTGGCTGACTTGTTGGAGTCGTAGGGAGAACGAGTCAAAACCCCAGAAAAAAGAAATGGGCAACTGTGTGGGCAGGCAAGGTGGTGTTTTCTGAATCAATCAAGCAATAAATCATGTGGGGGTGGAGTTTAAAAAATGAAAAGAATGTTATTACAGAAGGAATAGCACCACTACTGTTTACAATTTGCTCAAGAAGAGAATCAGCTTCTCCCTCCTTATTCTCCAGAGAGGCTATTTGCACTGCTTTTGCTTCGCCAAGACCTGTCCTTTCTAGATTCCTTCCACACCGCATTGAAAAGATAAGAGCTGTAGAATGTAAGAAGAGGAACAAAGCAAAGCAACACGCGTGTTCATCTAACACTTTCGGATTCTTTGACTATATAGATGGACCGATCATTTCAGTATCGTTACATTTCAGGGAAGCAGGCTCATTTAAAAAAAAAAATTATCATACAATATATTAAAAGTGTTGAGCAACTCTCACTGATTACCGAAATACATATATGTAATAACAAAGTTATTTTTGTTAAAAAAAACTTGTTAAGGTTGTAATGACAGGTGAGATTGTCTTTTTTTAGGGGATATATTTGATATTCAAAAAATAATTAAAAATAAAATGATCAGTTTGAATTTTATTGAAGCAAGATAAGATTGCAAGTCTCAGGTGTGGGGGCATGACATAGTTGCTAGACACCTGGTACTGGAGTCAAGCATGGTTGTCATGCTCTAAATGTTAGGGTCAAACTCATGCACCTGGCTGCAGACTCGCTTGCCTCTATAGACAAGCGTCTGGGTTTGTAGATCCGTCTGTCCCCTTCTAATTCAAGTCTTTTGAAGGGTAAAATTAAAAATTATTATTATTTCTATTATTGTTATTGTTATTATTTTTATGATCATTAGTACTATTTTTATTCTTAATAACAATATTATTGTTATTGTTATTATTTTTATTATTATTAGTACTATTTTTATTCTTAATAATAATAATAATAGATTTTTTAAAAAATATATTATTACTATTAAAGATAAATTATAGATTTGATTTGAAGAGTGAAATTAAAACTATAAGAACTTCAATCAGGCATGTTTAATATTATTATTAATATTATAAATATTATTATTATTAATATTATTAAAAAAATATTATCACTATTAAAAAACAACCATAGATTTGATTTGAAGGGTAAAATTAAAAATTATTATTATTATTATTAATATTGGTATTACTATTATTATTATCATTAATAAATTTTTTAAAAAAATATTATTACAATAAAAAAAACCATAAATTTTATTTGAAGAGATTAAAAACATAGATTATTGTTAATAAATATTATTAAATTCATTAATATTATTAAATTTGAAATAAATATTATTTCTATAAAAAAAACATAGATTTGCTTTGAAAGGTAAAATAAATTATTATTGTTGTTGTTGTTGTTGTTGTTGATATTATTATTAACAACGTGGGTTTGGCATCCCCTTCCAGACCCAAGAAACTTGGGGTTGTAAATGAGTGTCTAATCCAAGTTGTTTAGGTGTGGCAGAGGCACAAACCCAAGTCCCTAAGGTCTTGTAGCTCCGCCTGGCTCAAAACTCTAGGGTTCGGCGTCCGGATCCAAGGCTTTTAAGATCGGTGTCAGGACCAAAATCTTTAGGGTCCGACGTTCGGACTCACATCTCTTAGGTCCCGCGTCAGGACCAAATGCTCTTGGATCTGACGTCCAGGTCCAAGATACTTGTGTCAAGTGTCTGGATCCAAGGTTAATGGCTCCAACGTCGTACCTAATTCTCTTGGGTCCGACGTCAGAACCCAAAGCTCTTGGGGCTAACGTTTAAGAGGGGTCTAAAGCCTTTGGGCTTGGTATTGCTGCGAAATCCACCTAAACTTGAGTCAAACAAGTTTACTATTATTATTTGTATTATAAATATTATTGTTTTAATTATAATTAATATTATTAATATAATAATTAATAAATTTGAAAAAAAAATATTATTAATATTGAAAAACAACTATAGATTTGATTTGAAGGGTAAAATTAAATATTATTATTATTATTATTATTATTATTATTATTATTATCATCATCATTAATAAATTTGAAAAAAAATATTATTGTTATCGAAGAAAAACCATAAATTTTATTTGAAGAAATTAAAAATTATAAGAACTTAGACTAGACAGGTTAAATATAATTATTAATATTATTAAATTCATTAATATTATTAAATTTGAAATAAATATTATTACAATCGAAAAAACATAGATTTGATTTGAGGGATAAAATCAATTGTTATTATTTTTTTTATTATTATTACTATTAACTTGGATCTGACATCCCCTTCCAAATCCAAGAAACTTGGGGCTAGAAGGGTGCGTCTGGCCCAAGTTGCTTGAGTGTAAGGGGTGCAGATCAAAGTCCCTTGGGTCTTGCAACCCCCCTGGCCCAAGGCTCTAGGTCCGGCGTCAAGATCCAAGGCTCCTGGGTCCGGCGTCTTGACCCAAGTCTAATGGGTCTGACATTGCAGCAGGACCCAAAGCTCTTTGGTCTAGCGTTTAAGAAGGGCCCAAAGCTTTTTGACCTGTTGTTGCAATTAGACTTGTCACACCCGACATCGCGGCGGCCTTAAAAATAAAAGTATATCTTGGAAAGAACGGATTTCTGGCATCTTGTTCTTTTAGGGAAACGGTCTTGTTAAAGAGTCGCCACCTAGTATTATGGTCACTAGGAACCCTAACTGATCAATAGATATTCTATGGTCCGGGACTGGTTACGTAAAAGGGAAGGTATTATCACCCCTTAAACGTCCTACCTGAGACAGGCTGCATTGCTGATTTTGTCTTAAATTGCTAAAGGTTTGTTTTTGTTCTATTTTTATGTTCATCCTATAATATTCTCGACTCTAGCGTCAGTGAATATTCGCCTACGAATATTTCCAACTCTGGCGTTGATAAATATTGTGTAACCCAAAAAGTGCAGTAATATTCCTGACTCTGGGGCCAGTGAATAAATCCGCAAAAATTGAATTTTTTTAAGAAAAGAAAACTTTTTTATTATTATTTATTTTCACTGGTCAGTGACCCGGTTGAGTAGCAGTCGTGTGTTGTCTACATAAACAAGTGAATTATAATTCACTTGTTACAGTAGCAAGTGAACTATAATTCACAGCTACTGTAGCGTGAATTATAATACAGGAGGAGGGAAGCAAAGAACTTACCTGATGCTGGCCATGGAGACGCTGGTGAAGGAAGACTGGCTGGCTGCTTTCTCCTTCTCTTTTGTTTCTTCTTGTTCTTTTGGTTTCCTCTGTTTGTTTTCTGGTTCTCTCGGTTTGTCCCCCTAGGTTCTCTGTTCTGTGCTTCCTGTTTCTATTTTGTTCGTTTCTCTCTCTCTACTGGTCTGCTGCACTTCTGTTGCTGAGATGCTGCGCTGATGGAGTAGATTCTCCACTGCTACTTCTGGTGCGAAGAAGATGAAAGGACGATGGTTGACAAGGGAAACCTGTTGGGGCTTAACATATACACCTCCGGTGATGTAGGAAGCCTGCTACGAGAAGGCTGGATTGTGAGCACCAACCCGACAAGAATCTATAGGCACTAGAGAGCGTGGTGCAGAGAACGTTGCGTTCATTACTGCAACATATTGTTCAGACCCATCCGGAGATCCAAAGGAGCCTGAGAGAAACGAGGACTTGATCACTCTTTGGGACTGCTCCTCCTCTGGTTTTTTCCGTCTTTGATCATAAACTCCTGGCGGCTCTGTTCTTGATCGTCTCTCTTGTTTTTTTTTGTCCTGTTTTCTGGCCCCCTTTTTCTCGTCCTCAGAGCTCTGTATTTACAGGGGACGTGCCTTGCTGGTTGCTGATGCATGCTCACAATGCATGGAGGTGGTTGAGATGAAGGATGATTGTTAATGGGGAGAGTGAGAGCGGGGAGGATGAAAAAGGAAGAAAACTGAGCAGGGGAAAGGTATGGCTAGTTTGAGACCAGGGAAGAAGAGAGGAACAAGCTGGGGGGAGGGGGTAGTGGCGGCAAGTCTAGGATTCGGTCGCGCCCCCTCTTTTTTTTGTAAATGTCTTATTTATTTATTTTTTTATAGGATTTCTGGTAATGGCCTTTCTCTAGGGTTTTCTCTTTTTCTTTCAGGTCTCTCTCCTCGCCTCCTCCTCCTTTTTTTTCATACTCTGAGATCTGTATTTATAGTGTCAGAGTCCCTTCGCGTGTGAGAAACCAAGTTTCAATCAAACTCATTCTCTTTTTTGAAGTTTGAATTTGATTAAGAATCAAATTTGAAAGTGGATAACTATCATTATCTTGAAGACAAGGATTATCTTGAAGATAGGAATTATCTTGAAGATAAAGATAGAATGACACAAGCACATTGTAGTCCTTAATTTTCACGCAAGTTGACAAATCGCACTTTTCATCGAAATAAATCTCTGATAATTTAATTTTACTTTTTAAACCCTGTAAAAATTAAATTAAAAGCCAATGGGCCAAAATTGGGTGACAACAGTTGCCCCCTCTTTACAATTCTTACAGTGCAAATGCATTAGAAAATTTATTTTCTTTTGACTTTGTATAGTAAGTTTTGTAAAGAAGAATAATTGTGAAAGCCCTTCCTCTTTTCCTCCTCCTTTTCTTCTTTTTTTTTATTGATTTTTTTTTCTTTTTTTGTTTTTGTGTTTTTTTTTAAATGGTCTAATTGTTTCAGGCAACGTGCCCGATAAAGAATGAAACGCGAAAAATTTCACGAGTGGTCTAATTGTTCCAAGCGACCTACCCGATAAAGAATAAAACGCAAAAAGGGTTTCGCGAGTGGTCTAATTGTTCCAGGCGACCTGCCCGATGATTGAAAAATACGAGGATTTTTCAGGATGGTCACATTGTAATGGGTTACCTGCCTAGTGGAAAAATATGAGGATTTTTTTTTTAAAAAAAAAGAAGACAAGATAGGGCTCAAAGGCGCACTATTCAATAGATGGAAGCTCGAAGGAAATGAGGGCTCGGAGGCGCGCTTGAAAGGAAATGAAGGCTCGAAGGCGCACTACCTTTAATGGTCGAGGGCTCGAAAGCACACTCGAAAAGAAATGAGGTGAGGGCTCGAAGGCGCACTCAAAAGGAGGTAGGGTAGGAAACACACTCCCTTTGATGGTCGATGGCTCGAAGGTGCACTCGAAAAGAAATGAGGTGAGGGCTCGAAGGCGCACTCCAAAGGAGGTAGGATAGGAAATGCACTACCTCAGGAATGGAAGATGAAAGGTGGTGGAAAAATACAGTGATTTTTCAGGTGGTCTAATTCTCATAGGCAGCCTGCCCAGGTTGAAAAATTCTCAAAAATGAAAATTTTTCAAAAGCAATTTCAATGTTCGCCATTTCAAGTTGGCCTTCCACTTGATGGATTCCGTTTAGAATTTTTCTCTAATGAAATTTGCAAAAATCATTGTCCAGTGTCTCAAAAGTTTAGATGATATGCATGCATCTTTACCTGATTTGAAATATAGGCCCTCATTTCTTCTCCAATAGAGTCGCCATTCTGTCACACCCGGACATCGCGGCGATCGATTAAAATTAATCTCTCAATTGAAAAAAAAAAGAACAGATATCTGGCATCTTGTTCTTTTAGGGAAACAGTCTTGTTAAGGAGTCGCCACCTAGTATTATGGTCACTAGGAACCCTAACTGGTCAATATAGATTCTATGGTCCGAGACTGGTTACGCGAAAGGGAAGATGCTATCACCCCTTAAGCGTCCTACCTGAGGCAAGCTGCATTGCTGATTTTGTCTAAAATTGCTAAAGGTTTGTTTGTGTTCTGTTCTTATGGTCATCCTATAATATTCCCGACTCTGGCGTCAGTGAATATTTGCCTATGAATATTTCCAACTCTGGCGTTGGTAAATATTATGCAATCCATAAAATACGGTATAATTCCTGACTCTGACACGAGTGAATAAACCCGCAAAAATCTGGATAAAAAAAATGAAAAAACTATTTTTTTCCGGCTGAGTAGCAGGCGTGCGTGAAAATGGACGCCTGCTACAGAAACAAGTGAATTATACTAACGTGAATTATAATGCAGGAGGAAACAAAGAACTTACCTGATGCAGGGAGGTGAAGTCGAAGACAGTGGCTTACTTTGGATTCCTCGGCTCCTCCTCCCTCCTTTGCTTCTTCTCATCTTTCACTTTCTTGGGTTGCTTGTTCTCTCTCTGTAATTGTCTCTCTGCATATGTGTTTATATTCTTCGTTCAGCCCCCATGTGTTGTGCCTCTTGTTTTGTTCTCTGGTTTCCTTTGTCCGTCCACTGGTTTTCTCAGTTTTCTTCCGCTTCCCTTCTTTCTCCTCTGTTTTGGTCCTCTATTGTGATTCTCCTCTGGAGAGCTCAGGTTCTGGTGCAGTTGTTGCTGAAGATAGAGACCTAGCCTACTCGGAGTGCTGGATCGAAGAAAGGAAGCTTACTGTTGTGGTTGTGGTCCGCGACTGCTGAAAACAACAGCTAACACACAGGAGACGAATAGGCATCTGTTATTTGCATTGCTGAAGGAGAACTGTCATTTGGCGAGGGTCACGATGCTTTGGAGAACGAGTGAAACAGAAAGAAGTCGCGCTGGTGGACTGCTGGCGGAACTGTCAGCTTGAGGAAGAAGTAATTCGTAGACTCGATGAGATGCTGTTGTTGACGTGAGGAAGAGCTGACGATTTGGTCCGTTGTGCACTGTAAGGGGGCATTCCCTTTCGGCTGCCATGGCTGGGAATGTCGCTGTTGCTCAGAGGAGAGGCCAAGGCTGGTGTGGTGGCAGTTTTGGTCTCAAGCCAGAGAGGAAAAGAAAAGCCATGGAGGGCTTGCTCTTTTTTTTGACTGGGGGAAGAAGCTGGGGGAGGGGGCAACGACAGCTAGTCTAGGATTTGGTCGTGCCCCCTCCTTTTTTTTTTTAGTTTATATACTAAAATGTGTAGGATTTTCACTATATATTTTTCATAGTACAATTTGTTTTTCAATTTGATCCTCAAACTTTGTTTTAGGTGATCAAATCCTATTTAAGAAATAATTGATTTCAAATTCTTATGAAATGGTGGAATTGAAAAAGGAGGGACCTAAATGAAAAACACGACAAACATAAGTGACGTACCATAAGTTTCGAAAACATTCATTTTGGTCCTCCAACTTAAACAATCATGCAAATTATACAATCGCGGTCACTTGAAATTGTTCAAATTCTATTTTGGTACAGAGGTTTATTTTTTTTATTTTTGGTTTCTAGTTGAGAAAGGAGAGAGAGAAGGGTTGTCAGATTCCGATTATAGAGAGAAACATTTGTCGTTGACACCGATTTATACCACAAAAATAAGAGATTTTTGTGTCAAATTGTTCCATTTGATGCCGAAAGTTCATATTAGGTGTTTTTATATCTTAATAGTTTGTGAAAAAACATATCTGAGCTCAAGTTTATTTTTGGTTTCGGGTTGAGTTCGGTTTTTTGGTTTTTTTAGGTCATGATTGGGTTTGTCATGGTTTCTAGGGTGTTTTATAGGTGTTTTAAGTAAATAATAGGTTGCAAAACAAGTTTTTGGGTAAAAAAAGCATAGGCCCTGATTTCCAGCAACCACAGTGGCCAGAATCTGGGCAAAACAACCGACACGTCGTCTGCTTCAACAAGCGACGCTTCATCTGTTGTTGGTATGGCTGCCACACCCAAGACGCTTGGGTCTCGCATAGTTACTATGAAAATATTTTGTTCAGAGGGCATTTTTAAATAATATTGATTTTTTTGTTATGTGTTTAATTTTCATAAAGGCTTTTCTGGTTCATCTATAATTTTATTTTTATCTTTTATATAGGTAAACTACATTTTTGAAAATAAAAAAAGTTTATTTTCAGATGTTATTTTTAATATGTGTAGCCTTACATGTTATTTATTTTTTTCTTTTTATTTTATTCAATCAATTTAATGTCCTATTTTTCAACATTAAATATCTTGATTTATATCTAGGTGTCATTAATGATTTTTTATTTATTTATTAGCAGTTTAGCACACATAATTCTTAGTTTAGTTGATTACATGTGTGCATAAACTTTTTGATTTGTTATATTTTTTGAACTACAAAAATGCATTGAAAAAACCTGCATATATAATTTTTTATAAAAAATAAAAATATTTAACTCGCAGAGGAGCGCAGATCACATAGCTGGGATAGACTAAAACAAACAATAAATTCCTAATTTTCTTTTCTCCTCTTTTCCGTTTCTCGATCTATGTTTGTGTCCACGATTCTACTGCTAAAAGGAAGGTCAAATGGTGAATATTAAAAGCTAGAAATCAAGTGTGTTAATAGTGTTTTGGTAAATTGAACATTATTGGATGGGACAAAACTACAAAACTGAATAAATAAATATCTTGTTCTGTGTTTGATATATTTAAATTACCTGAATGATTTGTTTTATTTTGTGTTTGGTAGACACTAAGCAGAACTCGACCGACACGATGTCTTGACCGGTCCGAATTTAAGAAAAAATAGAGGAATGATTGATCCAACCTGACCTAATCAAAAACTCGGGTCAACCCAAGATAAAACATATGTAAAAAATCCATTGACTGTCAAAACAAGGTTACTTTGATTTTTTTAAAAAAATTTGAGCCAACTCAGGTTGACACTCTTGACCAGTAACTCGGGCCTTATCCCGGGTTGACCCCAAGTCGAGTTTGAGAATTATGGTAATAACTATTTTATCCTTGTGTTGAACCAGATCAACTAAATTAACCCTTGTGTAGAGCATTGAATAAGTTTGTTCTATCCCTTTTAGTAGGACAAAATTTTTTCCACTAGAATAACCTTGGACAAGATGAAAATTAATTGTTATACCATCCAAAGGTGCACCAAACAATTTCAGAGAAACTTTTAAGTGTGGTTTTGGGTCCATTATTAATTAGCTTTTAGGATCTGGTGCAATTCTTCTTCTGTTTTCTTCAACATTTGATTAGTTAAGAATTGGACTTTGAGGTTTTTTAAATTTGATGCTTCTAGTCAAATGACTCAGGTCATGGACTTAAAAGGTTAACATGAGTTAAATTCAATTTTTTTTTTTGTGAATTGAGTTTTTTGAATGAGCCCAAGTTTAAGACTTCACGGGTTATGAATTTGAAATATTAGATTAGGGTTTTCTTTTTATGTTATTAAATTAAATGAACTTATTAAACTGAGTCGACATAATGACCTGATTCTCGAATTTCTTTTACTTCTTTAGAAATCCTAATGTCTCCTTACCTTTTGTTCTTCTTACATCCGAAAAAATTTATCCTAGCAAGCGGCGTTGTGCGGACCATCGATATAAATTTAGTTGGGTCACTTTTTTTTTGTTTTTTTTAATTTAAATTTATTTTTACTTTTATCCTTCAATATTTGGTTCATTATAATTGAGTTTTTTAATTTATTTCGATGCAGGTTACATGGTTTTAACATGTTCACCTTTGTTGCTCCAAGTCGATCCAATATGTCGTTGTCTTAGTATTTTTTTAAGAAAATTGTGTCATTCAATATGTCATCATTTAAGTATTTTAAAAGTGTTTCGACCATTATGCGTCAAATTTTTAACTTCCTAATATCTTAACATTTTTTAAGGCCAAAAGAAAAGAAAAAAAACCAACATGAGAAAAGCTAGCTATAACCTACGTTGTGTTAGATATATAATTTTAAGTTAATTTTTAAAACAATAGAAGAAGACATTAAAATTATAAATCCATTTTTGGTAACATAATTTTTTTTAATTAAAAACTAAAAAATATATATTATATATGTTTAATAAAATAAATCAAAAACATATATCAACTGATAAATTAAAATAAAATTAATAATATTTAAATACTAAAGTGAAAAACTAATATTCCTCGTAAAAGTGAAAGATAGATGCACATGAAAATGTTTTACCCCTATTCTTATTTATTTTATTCTAGTGGTTAATTTTGATTGCTAAAAAAAAATGATTTTCATTTTTATAAAAACATTATGCAAATACAACTTATTTATAAAAAATACAAGATGAAAATAATTGCAAGCAACTTATTTATATAAGGCATTATAAAATTAAAGAAATAATTAAGAAGTTCAATCACTATTTAAAAGATAAACTAAATAATTAAAAAAAAACAAGAGATGGGTATTAATTAAAATTTAAATAGAAAAAAAGTAATGAGAAGTAAATAAAAAAAATTAAGCTTACATACCGAGTATCAAGGGGTGTTGGATCTAAAAGCCTAACCTCATGAGCTTGGTTGGTTTTCTTTAGAAGAGTACAAAATTTGAGTATGAGTTTTTGGATCCTAATAACTTATTTTCAACTCGTTTTCACATGAAAACACTTGGAGAATATCCTAAAAACCTCAATAAATAAATTTTCAACATCAAAACATTCTTTAATCACTTTAAAGAACAAAACATAAACAAATCAAAAAACTTTTATAGACCGTGATCTACTTCTTATATCATGGTTAATATACAATTAGAACACCTCTACTAAACTCTTTTCGAAAAGAACTTATTGATATCAAAATTAGCTTTTATGATGGTTAGAATATGATCATTCAAGCACTTTCTATCTTCTCAACTTTTTGAGGCAATCTCTTCTCTCAATATCCAAGGATTATAGCGTGAAAAAAAAGAAGTTCAGAGTCAAATGTAATTTGTTTTTTAAAATGACAAAATAAATATATAAAGTGGAACTTTATGGAGCATAGTGAAGTTTTTTGCCCCCAAGTTTAAATGGAGTTTTTTTTTGTTGTTAAATTTGGACTTTTTAATTTATTTTTTAACTATAAACTAAAATTTTATTTTGTAAAATCGATCCTTAATTCATTATTGAAATATTCCTCGACACTTTGGATATGCAAAAGCATGCAAATTGAAGGAAATCTAAACATATAAAGTAATGCTAATCACAAAGAAAAAAGTTCAATTATTGAAATGAGAAAAAAATATGCATTGTTAATATGAACAACACACTTAGTTTGGGTGACCTAACTCCTGACGTAGCTCATGTTTAAAATTAACCTGCATAAAATTTGTCATGATACTATCTAGTTGACTTGGCATTTCTAAAGATAACTAAGACAAATGGTAAAAAAATATGGTTTGGCTTTTAAAAAAAAATTCAAGATGATATTTTTTAAAATTTTTTAAGATGGAGACATATTAGATCAACCCAGGCTTCGCGACTTAACCTGACAAACTTGCGACCCAGATCATGAACTCTACTGAATTTAACAATTTTGTTTTTTTTATAAAAAAAAACGACTATTTTTTTACCTAATGATACAATAACAAAAATAGATGCTTCCAAAATTAAACACTAATAGAAGGCTGGAATGTTTGTTTGAGATTGCAATAACCTCATAGAAAGCAAATTAAAATATATTATGAAAATCAATATAAAATTAATCAAATATCGAATGATGAAATTATAAAAAATCCAAAAAAGATTCAATCGAAAAAAAATTGAAAGATAGAATTAAAAAAAAAAGAAACTATTTGACATTGTTATTAAACCAGACCCAACAAGTCAACCTTAAAACCTTCCGATCAGACTCTTTGCCTAGTTTTGTTTTAAAATAAGCACATACGAGAGTTGTCTATATGTAACCAAGTCTACTTGATGGGTCCAAAAATAACATGAATGACCAGTAAAAGCATGACCTGACTTTAAAAAAAATAAATCAAGATGACACTTTTTTATTATTATTATTGAGACGATAATATATTGGAACAATCCGAGCTTTACGACTTAAGTTGTCAAACTCGCAACCTGTATCATGGATTCCATTGCGTTTAAAGATTTTGTTTTTTTTAAAAAAAATTATTTTTTATTTAATGATACGATTTCAAATTTAAGTAGTAATCAAATATCAAAATATTTATTTGTGATAATCTTAATCAAAATAAATTATGATAACCAATTTAAAATAAATAAATATTAAACAATAAAATTGAAAGAAAAAGATTAAAAAGCATTTAATGGAAAGAAAAAATACATGAAAAGAAAAAAGTAGAAGATAGAATTAAAAAAAAATATATAACAACCTACTCAAAACTCAATCAATTAAAGGATGAAACAAGAAAAAAAGCTAAAATAAAGAATATATAGAAAGAGAAAAGAAAAAACACTACTTGGAAGCCCAGTTTATTTAGTGTAGTACTAGTAGTTGATAATATGCATAAAAAAAGAAAGGAGAAATCTCAATTTAGTCCCAAACATACAACTCCATTATCAATTAAGTCCCAAACTTTTTAATTTTATCAATCTTGTTTCAAACATGGTCGATGATTAACAAATTTCGTGTAATTTGCACATAGTTTTCTCAAGAGTAGCAAGTGCATTCTGAACTAGAAGGAAAGAAACCAAAACCATTTACATTTTACAATCCTTTTCACAGATAAACTAACAAACCAATCCTTATACAAGTTCGGATAATAAGATACAAAAGAAACTAAGTTGCCAATCGACAAACTCTCACTTGTATTATCTTCTCTTTCTTTGCGACGGAAACCAACTCAGTCCACAAAACAAACTCCCCCTCTAACAAAACTTTCTGGATGAAGAAGCCATTGGATTCTTGGGGAATCATGGCTTATTCAGAAATACGTTAGCTTTGAAACCATTTACATATATGCTTGTCGATCCCAAGGACGCTTAGTAAAGTTGTACATTAATATCCAAACGAATTAGTTTCTGAAAGCAGTCACAACTGTCGAAGAGGGAATGCTTTCATGGAGGTTGCGGAATCACTAGAGAAACACAAACCTAGCTAGGACGGAAACAAGTTAAAGCACAAACCAATTTACATGGTGCAGTGACAGCTGGTAAAAAAGTTATAATCATGGTGGTGGACATTTAGCTGCTTCAACCAGGAACCAGCAGCACTTTCAAGATAGATCATTCTTTCATCATCAGATGTCTCTGGGTTTATCCAAAGACCCCCTTGCATTTTGTACGTGGCCAGACCAAACGGGGGAAGGGAAATATCACCATTTCCTTCTCCCTTTTGCTCACTTCCTGCTCCATTTGCTTCAATGTCATCATCCCCATTGACACAATCTGCAGAATCGAAGGCCAACAAAGGTGAAGAAACTTAAAAGCATTAGGTGACAACAATTGACTCTAAAATAGATAGATGTATAGCAAAGAGTGGATTGATCTGCAAGGCCATGGAACAAATCAAGCCAAAAGTTCCTACATTGGATAGGCATGGAAACAAACATCAATGAGCAAAACAAGAATTACAGCCATGAAAAGTCTACAACCCAATCAACTCCTGATTTTCATTCGGAGGAGCTCTATAATACCTATTTACATCAATAATCAGAAAGGCATTATCAAATGCACTGCTTTCAGTCTACATTGTAAAGCATCGAACGTTATAAAACACAAGGATGGCAGTGCAAGAAGTTGAAACTGTGCTACCCCCAGGAAAGTTCATATCAGCAATTCCATGTCATTTTGGATAACTATGTTAAAAAATGATACTGAAAGAATTAGGACAAAGATGCTTCGTTCTTTGAAAATCGAGAAAGCCAGACAAAAATGTGGAAATAAATTAACGGTGCAAGATTAAGATACCTTGGAATGATGATGACAGTGTATGATAAGTCAAGAAGCACGTTGACAAGTCCTTATCATTTCCCTGAGATGGAATATGATATATGGGGTACCTAATCAACAATCAAGACCATACAATTACTACAACCTTTTTATGGAAAGGAAAAAAGCTGGACTTACAAATGCAAGAACTGATAACTTTTACCAAGCAACTGCCATCCAACTTGCTGGAGAAAGATCCACATTCTTAAGTGTCATTAATCCCGGATTATTCCTGGATAATTCAGTTACCTGAAAATAAATAATAAATCAGCATGGCATGTACCTAGGTAGAAATAAAGACAAAAGCATATCATTTTCTAGGGATTTATAGGGCTGTTACTGCTAAATCGAAATCAATAACTGGAATAAAAAAAAAAAACCTTTTCCATAAGTGGAACCCTCCAGTAAGGAGAAGATATCTCGAAGTACTGAAAGTACAGATAGCCAAGTTTATCCCTCATTGACAAACAACCCTCATGGTCATAGCTGGAATCCTCGGAAATGGTATCCCATGTTTTGCTGGAATTGTTGCTTGGAGACCTGGACAGTTTATCACTCGTGCTGTCATCGCTCCAAGAATCACTTTCAAGTTCGACAACATCATTATACTCTCTTGAGTTCCTACAAGAAGAAAAGCACGGTAGCTCAGCCTAACTGCCGCAAATCATCAGAGATAAAGGAACTGCTATCAGCTAAAGTTTTGGTAGATAAAAGATGAATAGAAAAAAGGTTACAAAACCTGGAAGCCACCACTGACTTATGGCTGTAAATCTGAATGGCTGATAGGTAAGGAACATAATATTGCCTAATGGTCTCACCGCTGCTCAATACTACTTGGGTTCCAGCACCATACGCACTCCATTCATCATAGCAATCCCATAAATCTCCCAAAGTGAAATATTCAACCATATCCTTGGTACCAGGTGGTTGCCATAAGCTATTTAGATCATGAATGCAGCTCTGCAGAGTATTCAAGAAAGCAAATTTTCAAGATTACCAGCAGTAAATGTTACAAGAGCATGTACAAGGCTAACGCACCAAGGAGAGATTTTGTTCCTTTTAGAATTAAGATTACGTGGCTGTTTTTCCTATCTTTGGAAAAATGAAAAAAATCTTATAGGTTTCTCTATTTTATTTCCTGTGCTTTTGCATGCTTCTACGCAATTATTGAACATATTAGTTAAGAATAACCCCATACAAACTAAAATAAATTATAAAATTTAATTTTTAATCAATTCAATATTAAAAAATAAAATAAAAAAAAAATCAATTAAAAAAAAATATTCGACTCAACCAAGTTAACTTGTTAAACCTGTAATCTGAATTATAAAACTTTAATAACCTCATAAAAAATAAATTAAAATAATTATGAAGTCCAACCTCCAATAAACCTATTGTTAAAGAATAAAATTGAGATTTAAAAATCAATTAAAAATAACACAAAAATACCTCAAATCAACTTATTAAACTCATCACTCAGGTCATGAGATAGTATAACCTTATGAAAAGTAAATTAAAAAAAATTACAAAATCTAATTTCTAAATAACTCAATGTTAAAGGATAGAATTAAAAAAAAATTAATTTGAAAATAAAAAAACTCAAATCAATCAAGATAATATGTTAAATTTGTGATCTGAATTATGATATTATAATAATCTCATAAAAATAAAAAACTTCATTGAATTTAGTATTAAAAATAAAATAAAAAATAAAAGCTAAAAAATAAATAGTAATTTATGAGAAGGAATAAAGTAAAACACCACCTCGTTATCTTTTAGGTTTTTTTTTTTTTAATGGGTTGCAAAAGAAACTGCAAATTGAGCGCGAAGCAGCACACAATTAGTCCATTTAATTCATGTCCATTAAGGGAATTAATTAACTCAGCAAAGATCTTGGAGTTAAATTAAACAACTACACAAGAAAGACCATACATGTGTGTGTATGCGGCGGGCGCAATATGTTCGGATCTGGTAAATGATATAAAAAGATTCCTAATCACACTGCCACGTACCAATCCATCCATCATCCAGGGCAGGGGCCCAGGGACCATGACATTTTGGCTTAAATTAAAAAATTAAAAAAAAAAAAAGGAAGAAGAACTGGCACTTAGTCACTGACATCAACATCAAAAAGGACTAAAATTCAAAAATTCATTACTAGAGATTACAGCATTTATCTGTTTGGACTCTTCCAGAGTGTGTTAGGTTGTATTTATTTTGGTGGTTCCATCCGGTCTTTATATTGATTTTTTAAAAATATTTTTTTTTATAATTTTAATGTATTAAGTTAAAAAAAATTAAAAAAATATTTTCCTAATATATTTTTAATTAAAAAATATGTTTGCAAAGAGGTAACCCCTCTAATAGAGGCAGCAACGGGAAACACATGGCAAATTACTCATGCGGCTATAAAAAAGAAAAGATAGAAAAAGGAAAGAAAGAGACAATCATCACATTATCCCATCTTTATAATATGTGTGTGTGTCTTTTAATTAGAGGAAGAGGATATTCGCGGCATCCGCCAAGTATTCTGCTGGAACTGGATGAGGCCATTTTGAAAACGGGCCATGCCCGGTTACATCACGACAAATCATATCAATCTATTTAGGCCCACACAGTACAAGAACAGGAGTCATTGATATTAATACATGACCAATCTCATCAGTTATTTTTTTGTACCTAAAAGTAAAAAAAGAGAAAAGAAAAAGGAGAGGTCATCGACATCTCCCCAAAGTGAAGACTGAACAGTTGAGATCAAATTTAGCAGCAGCATTTCTTTTTCTTTTTTTTTCCCTCTTCAATTTATAGTTTCCTTAATGATGACACAAACAAAACAAAAAAGCCAAAAGAGCCACAAAAAAAAAAAAATTCTAATTAAATAGAGTATATTATATATGTATGGACAAATTAAGAAAACGACGATTATATTTAAGAGCTAAATGGTAAATTGTTAAAATAGTGGATTGTGAATTTACAATAAAATAATTCTTCCAATCCTAGTGTTTCAATAAATAGAAGAAAAAGAAGATCTAATTAAAAGAGAGAGAAGAGGGGAATTAAAGGGCACATTAATAATTATACAGCAAGGACTAGGTACCTGAGGAAGGAATTTCGAAGGAGGAGTTGGAGTCACACATTGAAGAAAGCGTTCAAGATTGGAGTGGTGCTGCTGCTGGGTTGCTGAAGGCATCAACACAGACCACGATGACCTTTCTTTACCACTCATGCCCACCATGACGATGATGATACTAATTCACTGCTCGCCAAGTACTCTTCTCGAGTTGAAGTTTGCTGGGCAGCGAGATATATATATATATATATAGAGAGAGAGAGAGAGAGAGAGAGAGAGAAGCAGGCTGCAGGTCAAGCTAGCTATTTTGGCGATTTCTTCGCTATTATTTTAAACCCCCCACCCCCACCCCCACCCCACACACACACACACACACAAATAAATACACGTGATCTTAAAGAAGGAAGCAAAATATCAAACCCCAAATTTTGTTTCATTTCTTGCACAGAAAGAGAGCTCTCCTAGCTAGAGAAATAAATTGATATCAAGACATATAAACACAGATAACAGCAAGAAAAAATGCAGAAGAAAACGAAGGATTGGCGAGCAAATCCAACTTAAACTGACAGACAAACCAACGCCTTAATTAACTCTCTAATTTGCTTAATTTTCGTTGCAGCTTTGGCTGCTAGTACGTATTAGGTGATTAAGGAGAAGGGGAGGGGAGTTCAAGAAATTAAAGAGTAGTGATGAGAGTAGAGTATTCTGAAGAGAAAAACGCAATGCTGCTTTAATTAATAAAATTCAGTTCAAACTGAGATCAGATGTTAATTAATTAATTAATTAACAGTACTCCTCTCTCTCTATACACACACACGCTACTAGAACTAATGTACACAATTACACAATTTTATATTTTGAAGGTAGTGATTGATTTTTAAATTATTTTTTATAATATTATTTTATTTTTAAATTTTTTTTAATAATAGCACATCAAAATAATATAAAAATATTTATAAAATTAAAGTAAAGTAAAAAAATAATTTTTTAAAATGTTTTTGAAAAATACTTTTAAAAACAATAAAAAATTTCCAAAAATACTTGTGTATATCGTGATTGGCTTCTCTCTCTTGTCTATTTAATATTTTTTTATTGAATATCGTTATTTTAAATAACAAAAAAAATATAAAAATCATGTTTTTCAATTATGACATATAAATTGTGTTATTTCATTAAAAAAATTTAATTATGTTAAAAATAAAAAAAAATAACCATCGTCACATGGGTCTTTTAGCTTTCTAAAATAGTTTGGAAGATTTTTTTTTAAAAAACAGCATATGTTAGAAAATGTATTTAACACAATACAACCGTGTTTTTAAATATCAATTTTGTATACAATTATTATTGAAAATAATGATTATAAAATACATTTTCCATCCAAATGAATTATTATATACAAAAATTAATCAAAAATCTTATGAAAACGCAATTCAATATCTCACGACAAAGAAAAAAATATAAACTGATGCGGAATGATAGAGAAATAAAAGAAAAAAAAAGTTATTAAAAAATAGTCACTGTGGAATTTTATTTTCTACACATTTAATATTATTAAAAAGATTTTAATAAGATAATTCTAATTATATTTTAAAATATCATAAAACAAGATTATAATTAATTAAGAATTTTGTTTGAATTTAATTTAAGATTTATTATTACTTTGTTTTATAGTTATCTCAGATATTTTTAAATATTATTATTCATATGCTTGGAACACGTGCTTGTTTCAATTTTATAATTCGATATCCCTCATCGCAGGACCATTGATTAATAACGGGTGTTTTTGAGGCTTCTCTCCTACATAAATGTTTTCTTTAGAGGAGGGAGAGCAAAATATTCAAGCCAGTCCACTTCCCAAGTTCCCATGCTCACTCTTTCTCTCTCTCACTCTAGAGGGGGGCTGTAATGATTAATCATGGCCTGGACAGAGTTTGCTCCGTTATTATTTTTACAACTCACCGGCACGTCCAAAAGTCGTACAGATTTGATGCTACATGTAGGCATTAATTTTACTATTCCAATTATTATTTTTTGGAGGGACCACTGCTATTTCTTTTTTTCTTGCGATTTTCAGACCGCTAGAATGTACACCCAATTACAGCGTCGTTTTTCAAAGTTTTCCAATCCATAGAGGCGTCGAGAGACAGTTGAATGCAAGGATTTTTTTTATTTTTAGTTATAACCATTTTAAAATACAAATTATATTTCAAAACAAATATATAATTTTTTAAAACACAAACTACATTTCAAAAGCTAAAAATACAATTCAAAAGCTAAAAATACTTATTTTTTATACAAATTTCATAAAAAAACCAAAGCTACCTCTAAACCAAACATTCTTCAATCTCCTTCGACGACTCATTAAAAATAATAATTTTATTTATTTTTATGTTTTAAAAGTATTTTAAAAATTTTTAATTAATTATTCTATTTTAAATTAATAGTTTTTTGATATTTTTAAATCATTTTGATGTGCTGATGTCAAAACTATTTTTTTAAAAATAAAAAATATTTTGATGAAGATAATGATTTTGTTTATTTTTGTGTTTTAAAAGTATTTTAAAAAATTTTAATTTTTTAATTTATTTTAAATTAATATTTTTTTAGTATTTTCAGACAATTTTGATATGCTGATGTCAAAAATAATTTTTTAAAAATAAAAAAAATATTTTGATAAAGATAATGATTTTGTTTATTTTTGTGTTTTAAAAGTATATTAAAAAATTTTAATTTTTTAATTTATTTTAAATTAATATTTTTTAGTGTTTTCAGATCATTTTGATGTGCTGATATCAAAAATAATTTTTTTTTTTAAAAAAATATCTTAATACCATTTCGAGTAAAAAATACTTTTAAAAATAACAATAATCTCATTCCCAAGTACCCCAATATAGCAGAAAACGTTTGTCACTAAAATGAATTTATAAGGCTTCAAAAAGAAATTTTGTTTTGCTCTTTTGAACTTGAAAAAAACATTCTACGAGTTAGCATAATTATTCATGATTCATGTTGAATATTGTCAATTATTTTGAATATCTTCGTTCATCATTTGTTGTTTTGCATAATAAAAATTGTGTCCACTTTCATTTTTTTATAGTCTTAAATGTGTTGCTTGCAATTATTATCAAATCAATAATATTTAAGTTATATTTTTTTTTGAGTTATGGATTTTTTATTATTATTTTGGTCTCTTATTTGAGTTATGGATAGCAATTTTCATTTCATATGTTACATGTTAAATTTTGTACTTATCTTTTTGTATAGATTAAAAAATAAAAAAATATTTTCCAAATCATTTTTTACCACACAATCTAGCAACTATATAATATTTAAATGGTGGACCCGGGGGACTTTTATAATAACTCTACAACTTTTTTAACAAGCAAAATACTTTAATTTTTTCCATGTCATCTACGGTTTCTTTTTCCTTTCTTCCTTTTTCGGACAAAATATATAATGGTCGCGTGTTTAACTGTTTGACATACCATCGCTTAGTTGTCGTGTCACTGTCACATAATCATTTAACACACATGTCATACATGACATGCCATCATTTGAGCCATGTCGGCCATGCATTAACGAATATACAAAATCTCATTTGATTATCACAATTTTTATAATCCACCTATTAATTTCTTAAGAATAAATTTTAACACGTTCGATTATAAAAATTTTCAAAGCATAAACGATCAATATGTTATTAATACATTTTTTACAAAGAGATTTATTCCTAATTATAATTTTGTTAGGGTGCCATTAAATTTAAGTTTTGCAATTAGCCTCCTATATAATAATGCCACAGCAACATCATTTTTTTAAAAGAATCATTTAAATTTTTTTACTCTCTAAGCTATAAATTAATATCATTAACAAGGATATTATTCCTGAATATTACTTCCAATTATCCCCATTTATTAACAATTAACTTTGACATTGAAAATTAATATTAAAAAAAACTAAAATAAAATGTTGCTTTAATGTTAATGTTTCCTAAGACTCATTTGCACTATGAATATGTAACTGTGTTAACTACAATATTTCTATCTTTTTTTCCCCATCTCATTTTATTCTTGATCCTTTTATCTTTTGGGTGAAACTCAGAGCCTTCTATTTTCACCATTTATTTATTTAAATTATAATGTCCAAGCCATTAGCGTACTTTATTTATCCTGTGTTTGGTCAATATTGGTCCTATTTTTTAGTTATTTTTCAAGCCATCATCATCGCTAATGTATTGTTCCCACATTATCTTGCCTTGGTGGGATGGGTTGTTTTGTTAGAGTTTTTCCGTGTGGTTAGTTTGAGTCATCAATTTTAATCAGCTTTTGTCTTGCATTACCAGTTTTCGCCTTTAATTTGTTGCCTAAGTTTCATTAATATTGATGTGTGCTTTTTTTTTTTTTTTTTTAATTTTATAATATTAAAGAAATCATAATCTCTAAAATCCAATTCTATCTTGTCAAGTGTGCATCTTATCATTTTAACCCAATTTATCATCAAAGAACCAACAATTTCTCCTCTTTGTTATTCACGTGCTCTTTCTTTCCTTCTTTCCCCTCTCTCCATCACTCATTTTTGCACATAAAAAATATCATTTTCAAATTAAAAAATTAAAAAACAAGATGAATCTTAGGTGATTTTAGGATATTCATCAACCTTACCATCCAAATATATCTTGAGTTTTTTTCCCATCAATTTCTGGAATTTGAGTTTCTTTTAAAAGATCTTTTATTTGTTGGCTTTATAATTACTTCAAAACACTAATCATCCCTACCATATAGTATTTGAAAGTGAGAGCATCTCCAAGGCAATATGTTATTTTGAAGTGTCAAAATGTCAATGTAACATTTTAAGTAGTATAAACATGGCTCTGTTTACTATATATATATTCAAATGAAAAAAAGTCATTTGAAGAGTTAATTGTATTGACCGAATTTAATTGGGTTTTTTTTTATTAGCCCAACTTTGTTGAATTTCACTCTTTTGAGAAATATATGCGTGTTAATTAAAGGTTTTGATTAGTTGACAATCGTGAAGGGACCGTTTTTATGGACCACTTGCGGAGCTCATTAAGAATATTGTTTGCTATAACAATCATTAAGGAGGCCAATTTTAATTGATTTTATTATGATTTTCCTGGCAGTTTGAGCTGCTGGTTTTTACTTTAAAAAACAAGTTCTTGAAAACAAAAATATAAAGAATATCAATCAATCAGTCAATCCCCAAACAAAACGATCCGAGTTTTAAGTTGTTAAGATAAAATTGAGATCTTATGATTGATTTAATATGATATTTCCCTTGGAAGTTATAATTAAGATGTGATTGTATGAGTGGAGTCTTGGTTTGCTCGCTTAAATTAGAAAAAGTTTCAACATGCAGCAGGCAAGAAAATAATCAGTGCTCTTGTTTCTCTAGCCTCTGATTATCTGTAAAGGGGTGGAAAGCCGGGCCTGGAACTCGAGGCTTGCCACAACTTGTATCTCTAGCCCACTTTAAGCTTCTTAAATCAGAGGGACTTGCGTTTTCATTGCTGGGCATTTGCCTTCCATTTTAAATTGAAAACGGGTTCGGTTTCAGATGGTAATGGCCCAATTACATTTTCTCCACGAAGCCTGATAAGGGCGTTTGTTTGTCCGAAATTGATTTTTTTTTCCTATCATGAAAAATAAATTAGAAATCATTTTTATATACTTAGTTATTTCATGAAAATAAACTGGAAAAATAATATTTTTAATTTACTAATTTTTTTAAAATAGAACAATTTTATAATTATCAACTTTCTTTTGAAAAATAAATTATTTACTATAATTATTTTTTCAATTAGTTGATTATTTGTACTTTGTACAGGATCTAAATAGTTATAATTTCACATATAGCTGCCACAATTTTTAAAAATCAATTTGTTTTTGTTCTCTAATTGCTTGATGTTTTCTTTTGAAATTAAACTTCACAATAATAGTTTTTTATTTATTTCCATTTAAGATCTTTTAAGAACAAATTATTATAAAAGAAAACAAGTAATCATTCTTAATATGATAAGTAATCATAAAAGATTTAAATTTGTGATTATTGAAATGCAAATTTAAAGCTGGGTGTTGAGAGGAAAAGAGGTGATGAGTCTGACCGAAGTAATGGGCTGTAGGTGTGAAAGGGAGAGAGGTGATGGCCGAAGTAATGGGCGGTAAAGACTTTACTCCTCCGCTACTAACTAACAAATCACTATCATTAATTAAAGGGTCGGTCGGAATATATTAGAGGTTATGGTTTAAAATATTTTTTTGTTTAAAAATATATTAATTTTTTTTTTATTTTTTAAAAATTATTTTTAGTATTAATATATTAAAAAAATATTTTTAAAAATTTTTGTTACGAGAGGCAAGTATAATCTAAAATATACTTAAAACCAATTATGTCGTAGAAATAGAAGATGAAAAACTAACAACTGGGTTTTTAAATGGAGGTCGGTCTTGAATTAAATGCTGCTGCCAACATCTACCAGAACTCATTTATTGGATAATAATGGAAACAAATGGTCCAGTCTAAATCTTGTTGATGCATCCAATATCTGCTAACCAATTCATATCATTATCATCATCATCATCATCATCATCTTTTCTTTTTTCTTTTCTTTTTAAGATGATTACGATCTTCTTGTTAAAGTATTTCTTTCACAATTACTCTAGCTAATTCCATGCATCAACTTACTTGTTCGGTTATGTCTGAGATTATTCGAATCTAATCGATTCTTGAAGATAGAGGCAAGCATGACCTATATGTGAAGTTGAAGAGAGTAAAAAATTGTGTTGCAGCTTGCTTGGTGTCAGGTTTTTTGTTTTGTCACACCAAAGACGACCAAGCAAAAGTAACCAAGTTGTTGATCAGTTGAGGCTGTTTTTGCATGAGACTTTCTTATTTTAACCTACTCTATTCCTCCACCGGTCAAATTCACACAATATATACCTCCAGCTGCATCTTTACCTTAGCTTGCTAGCTCAATCCTCTCTTGCGTTCCATCTTTCTCCTGATCAAGACAAGCTATAATAATATACATATAAAGGATGGCGAAGAACCCATCAACGAATAATGTAACAATGGAGATAGAGGCAAGCATACCATCAGAGGTTGTAGATGGAATAATGGTAGGTTTGAGTCCTCTAAGCGAGACCCTTTGGAGGGACAGAACTAAAACAGAATTCGTAGGAGATGTGTCGGCAAGGCTTACATGGAAGGATCTGACTGTGATGGTTACCCTCAGCAATGGAGAAACACAGAGGGTTTTGGAGGGACTTACTGGCTATGCTGAGCCTGGAACTCTCACTGCACTTATGGGTCCTTCTGGCTCGGGCAAATCCACTCTCCTTGATGCTCTCTCAAGTCGCCTTGCTGCTAATGCCTTCCTCTCTGGAACGGTTCTCCTCAATGGTCGCAAAACCAAGCTCTCTTTCGGGACCGCTGTCAGTACTGACTACACTAGCTAGTAGCTCCTACTCTTCTAGTTTCATTTCTATGTTTCTTACTCCATACTCACATATATGCACTGCTTTTCTAGCTCTTAATTAATTAAGTTATGTGTAATTAATCACTAGCACATGTTTTGTAACATATTTTAAACAATATTATTGTAAGTTCTGTTTTTCCAAGAGAGAAATTAATCAGACATTATTAATTAATTATAATATTTTTTTGAACTTAATTAGGCCTATGTAACACAAGATGACAACTTGCTTGGTACTCTGACGGTGAGGGAAACAATCTCCTATTCAGCTCGGCTACGTCTTCCTGATAAGATGCCCTGGTCAGAGAAGCGTGCCCTGGTTGAGAGTACCATAATAGAGATGGGTCTCCAAGATTGTGCTGATACTGTTATTGGGAATTGGCATTTGCGTGGGATCAGTGGGGGAGAGAAGAGAAGGGTCAGCATTGCTCTTGAAATCCTGATAAGGCCCAGACTGCTCTTTCTCGATGAACCAACTAGTGGACTTGACAGGTGCATATTTCACCTCTCATGGCAGTGATTCTATTCTGTTTCCTAACATTCTGTTTTTTTCTTTTTGATGAAATCATGGCGTTCCCCTTTCCAATTCCGTCATTAGACTCTAATAATTATCTTTTATACATGTGGCAGTGCTTCAGCTTTCTTTGTAACTCAGACCCTCCGCGGCTTATCTAGAGATGGCAGAACTGTCATTGCTTCAATACACCAGCCTAGCAGTGAAGTTTTTGAGCTTTTTGATAGACTGTACTTGCTTTCAGGAGGCAAAACTGTTTACTTCGGTCAGGTTTCAGAGGCATATGAGGCAAGAAACGCCACTTTCTTTTTTCTTTTTGGTTTAATCTAATTGGTCATTTGATTCCTTTCATTTACTTCAAACTGTTAATCATTTTTAGCTCTTTCTTACAGTTCTTTGCACAAGCTGGCTTTCCCTGCCCTGCTTTGAGGAACCCTTCTGATCATTTCCTTAGGTGCATCAATTCTGACTTCGACAAAGTGAAGGCTACTTTGAAAGGGTCCATGAAACTGCGGGTATCTCATTTTCTCTTAATTAATTGTTTTCGAATTGTTTTGTTTTTTGTTGTATACTTGAGCTTTCTTGTGCACTAGCAATTTCTGAAATTTACAGGCCAAGGACATATTATTGACTTGCATCTATAATTAATGACAGAAATGATGAGATGATATTGAAAACACAGTTTTTTTTTTCGTTGAGAAAGCTTCATGTGATCTTTAATCAACTATTCAAAATTGACGAGTTCCAGCAATAGGCTATTATAATTTAAGGGTCCGGATAACTTAGTTTCATCTCTTCCTTCGCAAAATTGATTCTAAATCTCCATGTTTGTATATATCCTCCTCTCTTTGATTTGTTGCTTGAGGCCTGATTGATAATGCTCTTAATTAACTTATGTTTCTGCAAAGTTTGAGGCAAGTGATGATCCTCTGGAGAAGATAACCACGGCCGAAGCTATCAGAACTCTGATTGATCACTATCGAACTTCTCAGTACTGTTATGCAGCAAGAGAAAAAGTCGAGGAGATATCCAAAGTTGTAAGTGCTTTAATTTCGTGGTGCTCCTCCAGTTTGCAATCTGATCAATATTTATCTTCACTAATTTAATTTTAGAGAGGCCTTCTCTTCAACTGTATAGGCTTAAAATTAGTAGCTAATTGATAATTGATGTCTGGTCGCAGAAAGGAAATGTGCTAGAAGCAGGAGGGAGCCAGGCTAGTTTCTTGATGCAGGCCTTTACTTTAACAAAGCGTTCGTTCATCAACATGTCAAGGGACTTTGGGTATTACTGGCTTCGACTAGTGATTTATATTGTGGTCACTATCTGCATTGGAACTATCTATCTCAACGTGGGGACGGGTTACAATTCTATACTGGTACTGTTAATGAAATATACCAATCCTATGCTCCTAAGCTTAGTAAGTTGCTATTTAGGAGGAGTAAACATCTTATCTTCTAACTAAATATATATACTTGTTTCTCTCGATTAATCTGGAACAGGCAAGAGGGTCGTGTGCCTCATTTGTCTTTGGTTTCGTCACGTTCATGTCAATTGGTGGGTTTCCTTCCTTTGTAGAGGAAATGAAGGTAATTAATTACCTTTTTTTTTTTTACTCGGGCTCACAAGTTATGCACAAGTGCCTTATCAAGACTGCTAATCAATAATGATAGCGCTTGCTAGTTTAATTATTTTTTATCGTTTCGCAGGTCTTCCAAAGAGAAAGGCTAAATGGGCACTATGGTGTGGTCGCATTTGTGATTAGCAACACCATTTCTGCAATGCCGTTCCTGATAATGATTACTTTTATTTCTGGAACTGTTTGTTATTTCATGGTCCGCCTTCATCCAGGATTTGAACATTATGTTTTCTTCGTGCTGTGCCTTTATGCGAGTGTCACCGTAGTTGAAAGCTTGATGATGACCATAGCCAGCATTGTCCCTAATTTCCTCATGGGCATTATCATTGGGGCTGGAATTCAGGTTTCTATATATATGTATTCTTCTGTTAATTTTACTTGTAATAAATAAATCAACTAACTGCGTGTTTTCTTCATGTCATTGTCAGGGAATATTCATGCTAGTATCTGGGTACTTTAGGCTCCCAAATGACATACCAAAGCCTGTGTGGAGATACCCAATGTCGTACATTAGCTTCCACTTCTGGGCTCTACAGGTAACACTGAACCTGCATACATACATACATACATACAGTATATCGATAAATCCTAAGATCTTTACGTTGCTGAAAGCAATTAAAGAGGCATATCTATGTATGCGTTTTCAGGGACAATACCAAAATGATTTGAAAGGATTGCTGTTCGACAACCAATCGCCTGATCTTCCCAAGATACCTGGCGAGTACATACTGGAAAACATATTCCAGATTGATGTGCACCGGTCCAAATGGGTAGATCTCAGCGTCATATTCAGTATGATTGTCATCTACCGCATCATCTTCTTTATCATGATCAAGATCAGTGAGGATATTACCCCTTGGATCAGGGGTTACATAGCAAAGAGAAGAATGCAGCAGAAGAATGGAACTCAAAATACAACAGTTGCTCCTGATGGTCTCATCCACTCACCTTCTCTGAGGAACTATGTTGCCGATCGTCCGACTGAGATGTAGATCAAGGGATGCCGAAGGTTAATGGATTAATGTATCTTGCTTAATTTCTTTCAGTTCAAACAGAGCATATTATTACTGTTGTTGTTTGTTGAAGAGCACAAGTTATGTAACCTTTGTTTCAACAATAGGCTCCAGTGCAGGTTGATGATGCTGAAAACTAAATTTGGCAGTTTGGTATGTACTTACAAACCAGAGACAAACTCTGTAATGCCTCGGTTATAAATGTAATCTCAATACCTTCTGAAGCTCAGCTTTTTTATGGATGACACGTAGGAAGATTATTTTGAAGGATTCAAATACTTTAAAATTTCTAAGCAATTTTATGTTTTAAAAACAATCCGATTTAATAAATTTTTCACATAGCTAATCATGATTTTTTTAAAATAAACAAATAATTTCATGAATTAAAAAAGTATGAGATGGATCTGGCAATGAGAAAAATAAGACTTAATAAAAGTAGAAAATAAAATAATTTGGAGATTGAAAATGTTCCTAATTTTGGAGGTTTTGGGTTGGTAGGTTTCAACCCAAGAATGCTCGTGTCGCTATTAGGTCTCCACCCGAAGATACTTGGGTTAGCATAAATGTGTTTAGAGTTTGAGGTTTGGGTTTGGGGTCTGGGGTCTGGGTTCGGGGGTTCGGGTTTCAGGTTTTGAGTTTAGGTTTGGGTGTAGATTTTAGGGGTTAGGGTTTAGGTGTTCGTGGTTCCGGATTCAGGGTTTAGGTTTTCAGGTTCACGGTTTCAGAGGTTGGGGGTTTGGGGTTGAGGTTTTGAAGGTTTTAGGGTTTAAGGTTGGGGGTTTGGGGTTGAGGTTTAGGGTTTCCGGTTTAGGGTTTGGAGTTACGGTTTAGGGTTTTGGGTTTTTGGGGTTGGGGTTCGGGGTTCGTGGTTCGGGGTTCGGGGTTCGTGGTTCGGGGTTTTAGGGCTGAGGGCTGAGGGCTTGGGGCTTGGGGCTAGGGGCTAGGGTTTAGGGTTTCGGTTTGTGTTTGGGGTTAGGGTTTAAGGGTTTAGGGCTGCGAGTTGAGGTTTAGGGCTGCGGGTTTAGGGTTTTAGGATTTAGGGTTTAGTGTTTAGGTTTTAGGGTTAGGGTTCGGAGTTTTGGGTTTAGGGTATAGGGTTGAAGGTTCGGGGTCTAGGGTTCGGGTTTAGGGTTTAGGGTTTAGGTTGTGGGTTCTGGGTTTGGGTTTGGGGATTAGGGTTTAAGGTTTGGGTTTTGGGTTTCGGGTTCGGGTTCGAGTTCGGGTTTCGGGGTTCGGGTTCGGGGTTCGGGGTTTCGGGTTCGGGGTTCGGGGTTTCGGGTTTAGGGCTTTGGGTTTCGGGTTTAGGGCTTTGGGTTTCGGGTTTAGGGGTTAGAGTTTTGGGTTTAGGGTTTTGACTTTTCAGGATTGGGGTTTAGGGTTTTGAATTTTGGGTTTAGGGTTTGGGGTTTGGGTTTTGGGTTTCGGGTTTAGGGTTTCGAGTTCGGGGTTCGGGTTTAGGGTTTTGTGTTTTGGGTTTTGGGTT
>Ga0307515_10002754_pt1 | contig 37579 bp, 32 predicted proteins | sample 17_EM_MG_FD_194513 | JGI IMG/M metagenome (GOLD analysis project Ga0307515, IMG submission 194513) | Populus trichocarpa ectomycorrhiza microbial communities from riparian zone in the Pacific Northwest, United States - 17_EM | ecosystem: Host-associated > Plants > Roots > Unclassified | place... | reverse complement strand
TTGATCGATATTGCAAACTGCAAAACATCAAAAAACGCATTATAGGTTGTTGAAAACGCGATTTTGTTAAGATATTAATAACAAACTCCAAAAACAAGAGCTTTATATGAATCTATAGATGGACCCTCTGGGTGACCCGCTGATAACCCGCCCAATTCGGACGGGTTGAGAGTTTGCCATCGAACCGTACCCGAATTGACGGTTCGGGTTTATTGACGACCCGGACCGCCAATTTGGCAACAGTTCGGGTTGGACCCGGACCCGGACCCGAACTGACGGTCCGGAACCGTTGCTAACACTAAGCTGGACGATTGGTTTTGACGAAGCATTGCCGGGTGTCCTTGTATCACAGCCTTCACCTTTTTGTGCCGATGAAACTCAACACCCCGCTTCTTCTCATCTCGGACCTCGGCGCTTGGTTTCCCATTGAAATAATTCGTTTCTTCGATTGAGGCGAGCGAAAAGCATTCTTTGGCCATTTTGGCCATATTCAAGGCCAGGCGCATGTCGGACTGTTCCAGCTGTACCCGACCTCCTTGCCTTGCCATAGTTGCAGACATGTTGAAAACCTACAAGACATTAGTTGCTGCTTCCAACAATGAAATTCGGCTGTTACCTCTACCATATATGCTTCTGTAGCCTCCTCTAAGGTGATTAATGCCTGCTTCGTCCACTAACAGGGATGCTTATCAGCAAATTCATCTGCGAAAATCCCAGAGCTGACAACATCATGATGTTCGATTTCGCCGGTTGTGCGGACAAATGCCTTTGTCGACCATGGAGGATTCCCGTTACGGGCAGCGATAACTTCGTTACGTAGCTCTCTACGGACAACCGCTGTATGTTATACAGTCAATTGACCGACCTTTGCCTCGATATGGATATACTCACATCCCACTGCATGCTGCTTCTTATTTTTCCTGCTTCCAGTCTTGCGGATGATTTTGGAATGTGCATCCTGGGTCATATGTTCGCTGGCTGCATTGGCAGCGTTGCGGTGAACTAACTTGTGTCTGCGCTCTGGTTGTGTGCCAAGTATATCCATATTTTATGTAGCGCCCGCCAATCGGCCGGTATTCGATCCGCTCTCACCTGGCGGAAGTAGTTGTGTATCCATGATGTGCTGGTGTGGAATAGGAGAGGAAGATGATAACGAGAGGAAGTGGGAAGCCCTGAGGACTATATAGTTAGTTTCTTGTCAGAATGGAATAAATAGCAGCCAACATGTTCGTCATGCTCAAGATAAATCTTGCTGAGTATGGATGCAAGTTGCAGGGGTTTCCCATCGCCCCACAAGGTGCAAAAAGTCGGGCTGATGTGTTTTGTTTGACAAGAGAGATAAACTGCGGTGTACCACCGCCGGAATCGCCTCATCGCTATATATTTATAGGCTATTGTTCGATGGAAACGACGTCTGCTGATGTTTGTCTCAAGTAATCCTTGGGATATTACATGACAATGACGCTAACAATCATGTCATGTTGTACAGTTAGCGTCATTATTCCTGAATTATTGACAGTAAAAAGGGAGATTTTGCTTTGTTCAAGATGAGTAAACGTACCATCCTTGACATAAAAGACGCAGCTTGCCTCCATATTGTCCATAACTTGTAACATCCAACATCTCGCCCAACAACAAAGTCCACGCAAACTACAATGCTGAATGCTCCGAAAAAGAACTTTTCGCGACTTCCAGCTGGCAGATATGGCAAATCAACAATGCGGTCAACCCAACGACGTCATCATGCGAAAGAAGGCAAGAGCGGCTTGCAAGTAGACAGAGTCCGAGCCCTGGGGGCATTGCGCAGCGTGAGATCCAAAAAGAAGCTTGCGGCCGAAAAACGACCAGAAACGCACTTCCTAAGCAATGAAGAGAAAGAGAAATGGATTGAGGATTATGTTGAGAGAGAGACAGCTGGGGCAAGAAAGCGAGTTGAAGACGCAGAGGCAGCGGTTCAACAAGAGCAGGACGATATGACGCATGATGAAATCGGGGGATTGACACCCCGAGAGCCCAAAAAGACTCTTGAGGAGATGATGGCTGCTATCGGAGACAGTCTGAGTGATCTTGCAAGTTCCGACGATGGGGAGGATGGGGAAGATGATGCTGAAGAGACAGAGCTGGGCAAGCTGAGCGAAGATGACGAACCCGGCTGGGTGATTGGCACAATGTCCAAAACGGTACAGCAGGGCATGGAGAGCTTCCGGCGAAAGCAGATGAAGCTTGACGAATTGACACAACCAGGATGGGAGGATACAGCCGACTACTTCTGTGAACGAGATGAGAAGTATGGCACAGCCGAATTAAGGGTTCCGGTAGTCGTTCAACCTCAAACAGATGATGACGCTTCGGCACCTCCACCAACAACATTTGGAGAGCTTATGGACAGGCTTGACACTGTCCCTAGAATATCGCAAATGCCGCAAGGAACTTCTTGACCAGGAAGTAGTCATATTCGGCTAGGTTCGGTGAAACCGCAGTCGAACTCAACGATATCCGGTCTTGAGCCCGCCGCAGAGCCCAATACGTTACCTTTGCTGAATGTGAAGCCTGTTGAACCAGTAAGCATTTACCCCTGCTTATAGCCTCCAGCTAATCACCATATAGATTTCGGATTCAGACGAAGTCATGGTGACGGCTCCTGCGTCAGCGGTGGAATAGATAGGCAAAGTGTGATTATTGACGTCATCTGTTTGTGAAATGCAATTCGTTTACCACTTTTGCTACATGTCTGCTTTTTCTTGATTTCAGAGACCAAATTGTGAGATGTGATGATTCGTCTGTGCTTGTGCAAGGGTTGAATGCACCATGTGAAAGTTCAAGAATTCAATTCAGCCGACAAAACGGCTGACACGTTCGATTTGCATCACCATGTGACTGTTAAGCGACCAAGTAAAAGCAATATTAGTGACGAAATATACAAACAAAATTTAAGTGAGTGATGTCATAGGTGTCATACAAAGAGCGGTCAGTGCTAAATACAAATCAGTCTGAACGACGACCGTCATGCTGCATACATCCATGTATCCAACAGCATCACTCTCCACACAGACCTCATGCACATGGTTGAGATAGTTGAAATTGCTTATGGTACGTCATGGAAATCGAGGAGAAGGAGCTGCATAAGGACAGGTGAGGAAGTTGAACTATATTTACCAAAAACTAGTGAAATGTTCTACATGCCGTAGATTGCCGGCCAAAACCGCGGGAATGTGATAGGGTCACATCATTTCCCACTAAGATAGCGTGGATAGCACTGATCAGAAATTGAGAGGTAATAAAACTGCTGGATGCAAACGATAATACATGCAAACGCAATTTTGGCTGTCAACAATGTGTATATGAATGGTTGTGTACAATTATTGGGTGCACAAAGGCTGTTTCGATGTGATTTAAGTGAGCGTCAACAGAGTGTCAACGATTTACACTCTTACACATTCGGCAATCAATTGGCGGGATTGTCATATCATTCCAAAGTGAAAGTATTGGTAGGCGTAAAAGCGAAAAAGGCAAACTATATGCTCGTGGCCACATCCTAAAAATGAGCGTCAACGCAGCGTCAATGGAGTGTCAACTACTTTTGGCATTGCATTATGGAAAATCCAGAGGGCTGCGTGATGATATTGAGCCATAATCGCATTATTGGCCGTCTTTCGAAACAAAACTTTTTGCGACAACAATCCTTCTATGTCCTGAAAATGAGCGTCAACGGAGCGTCAACGACTTTTGGCCTTGCAACATAGAAAGTGCAAGAGCTGTGCGGCAACCTTAATCCATAATCTCACTATCGGCTGCCTTTCTAGGCAAAAGGTGTTGCGACAACATTGCTTCTAAGTCCTGAAAATGAGCGTCAACGGAGTGTCGACGATTTTTGGCTTTGCATCACAGAAAACGCAAGGGCTGTGCGGCAACATTAATGCACAATCGCACTATTGGCCGCCTTGCTAGGCATAACTTGCTGCGACAACAATGCTTGTATGTCCTATAAATGAGCGTCAACGGAGCATCAAAGATTTTTGGGTTTGCATCATAGAAAATGGAAGGGCTGTGCGGCAACATTAATGCATAATTGCACTATCCGCCGCCTTTCTAGGCACAACATGCTGCGACAACATTACTTCTATGTCCTAAAAATGAGCATCAACAGAGCGTCAACGACTTTTGTCCATGCATCTTGGAAAATCAATTGGCTGAGCGGCGACATCAAGCCATAATCATACTATCGGCTGTCTTTCTTGGTGACAATTGCGGCGACAAATTCTCTACTATGTCCCAGAAATGAGCGTCAACGGAGGGTCAACGATTTTTGGCTTTCCATCAACGCAAATGCCTGGGCTGCGCTGCGACGTTAAGCCATAATCAAACTATCGGCCGCCTTCCGCGGCGAAAATTGTTGAGACAACGTCGCTACTATGTCGTAAAAGTGAGCATCAATGGAGCGTCAACGAATTTTGGCCTTGCATCTTGGAAAATTCAAAGCGTGTGTGGCGTGATTAAGCCATAATCGAAATAGCAACCGCCTTTCTAGGCAACAATGCTTTCGACACTATCTTCACAATCATCTACAAATGAGCGTCAACAGAGTCTCAACAATTTTAGGCCTTGCATCTTGGAAAATCAACGCGCGGTGCGACATACTTAATCAATCATTGAACTATCGGCGGCCTTACTAGTCAAAACAGTTAACGACAAGATCGTAACCATGTCCCAAAATGAGCGTCAACGGAGCGTCAAGAATTTTTGATCTTGCATCTTGGATAAACTAACGGCAATGGAACGCAGATAACCCACAATGAACTTATCGGCAGCCTTGAATGGCAAAAATGCTAGTGATGATATCGCATCCGCCTCCTACAATTGACCGCCCACAGAGCATCAACAATTTTTGTGGAGGCTCAGAACGCTATACAGCAATGTACTGCATTGTGCTGTTCCTAAATCAGGTTTTACCCAGTCAGTCTTTGCAATCTGTCCTTGTGTACAACTTCACCAATACGCATGCAATGTCTTACAGATCTGAATTTTTTGCTTGTAGCTGTAGTCAGTATTTAAGAACCCGCAGTTTGCTATACTATAACGTTACTTTCGCCAGGCTTTCGAGTCGGACTACCCAGCATTCTGATCTTTACCACCATGTCGGATTCACCATCTTTGAACACCTCTTTGCTCGAGGTTATGATCTCATCCACAAAGGAACGTGTCTTTATTCGCGATTTAAGCGACCTTACTTTGCAAATCATCTTCGATACGTGGTGGGCTTCAATGAAGATAGGCTGGAAGCGGCCTATTGCCTGGAATAATTCTAGACATGCACCTTCGTGGCGATTCTATATCCACTGTGGACTGGCGGAGGATGGCAGCCCTGGCATCATGTGTATCGTTTGTCATCAAGTTCTTCGCCATCCATCAGAACATGAGACCAGCTCAATGGGGAAACACTTGCTGGCCAAAGCTCACATCGCAAAGATGAACTAATTAACACAGTCAGAGGTTACTGAATTGAATAGTTCGACGGTCGATGAAACAGCTTTGGCCATCCTGAGGAGGCAAGGAAGTCGAGGAATCTCAATAGTAAGTTCGCTGAGTCAAGTCATATTCGACATCCAGGTAGTTCCATATTGACTGGAATGAGAGACAAAACGTTCCAAAGTGTCAGCTAAGGACTTTGAAACTTCCGAATTTCACCAAGACACGTGGAATCGATACCTCATGTTGGGATTTGTTTCGGCAGATATTCCACAGAATGCGATATAAAATCTTGAGCTACGACGGTCTTATAAGGCATTACGTGATGACCTAGTGCTGCCGTCTGCTACAACCCTTAGTAACATTTGCCGGAGGGAATATGCATTGACTGAGGATGCAATTATACAGCAATTGCGGTTACGAAATAAAGTTAGTTTAGCTTTGGACGGATGGACATCAACAAACAAATTGGCCATAACGTCGGTCATTGCTAACTATATGGATCGAAATTGGGCATTGGGTGAAGTTCAACTCGCTTTCGATGAGGTTGATCGCCAGTTTTGTTCCCGTTTCGAAAGCTAATTCAGGATGGTAGGTGAAGGGCCAACATACTGGAGCAAGGCTAGCCGTTCATTTGAAGGACGTGCTGGATCGTTATGAGCGTACTGACGGCCGTTTGCTTGGTATTACAACTGATAATTCTTCCTCAAACTACTCAATGACACGCGAGCTGCAATCAACACTTGAGGCCTCTGGAATCGAGTAGCCGGCGTTGAGGAACCACATACCATGCATGGCGCACGTCATACAACTCGCTTTTGGTGCTTTCAGGAGCAGTCTCGATGTTAAAGGCTGAACCAAGTCTTGGAAACCCCATGAGCGCGATCAACAATTTGGAGAGAATGAAAGCATAGACATTCGGAAGAGTCAAAAACTTCGAAAAGAGGGCAATGCAAGAATCAACAAGGTGTCGGCCATGAGACCAGGTTTAGCAAAGATAATTGAAAAAGTACGTATTTCATGATATTTTGAAAGTCCTGAAGCTGACCTTCATATCGCAGAGAATGCTTGCTGTATTAATTACGCTAACACCTGGTCGCCGAAACGAGTTCATTGACTGTCACAAAGCCAAACTCCACATTGCAGTACTTCCGATTATGGATGTGAAGACACATTAGAACTCTACACTGGAGTTGCTCGAGCACGCCTACCGTTTACGGGAATTCACAAGCGATTGGCATCAAGACCCAAAATAAAGTGAATACCGGCCGCTATTCACAACTCAGGATGAATGGACAATAGTCAAGTATGTCTTGGAAGTATTGAGGCCATTTCGGTATTGGACCCTTTGGATGTCGAAGAGGCATACAGTCACATTGCATCACGTTATCACAGTATACAATGACATGTTCGATCACATGGATGGCGTGATGCGAGCTTTGGCGAAGAAGAAGACCCAATGGAAAGAAGACTTGTTCTTCGCTGTGAAGTTAGCTCGACAGAAGCTTTCCAAATACTACACTGAAGTCATTCCAACGACGTGTATGCTACTTATTTCCGCACACATCCTCGATCCTTTCAGGAAGTTGCGATTGTTTAGAAAGTCGGACAAAGGAATGGATATTAATCCTGAGGACGAGACATCCTACACTACACAACACCAAGAGGCCTTTCTGAAGTATGTCGAAAATGAATACTGCGCCAAACATCGAGGTGTGCCGGTCAATAAACGCAAAACCGTACGAAGCAGCAATCTCGTCCCCTATCCAACGGCTTCAGGGTCCTATCAATCATCCTTTGATCCATATGATTTGTCCAGTGATGATGAGGAATACTTAACGCCTAACAATGTGGCTGAGAGGACACCCGGACGAAGTGATCACGCAGCCCGCTTATCGACTGCCGCCAGGCTCGATTTGAAATCACCGCCTGAAGCACCAAAGAACTGGCGACAAATCAATCCAAATCTCAATGATTACCACTCGGACCCAATGGAGATTAGCAGTACATTTTGGATACAGGACATAACCGATAGGTGGCGCCAACAGCAGGAAACGCACTCAAAGTACGCCGATCTCTGCAATATGGCGCGCGACATATTCTCCATCATACCACATGGTGTCAGAATGGAGGCCAGTTTTTCCTTTGGCCCAGATATTATCGGCTGGAGGCATTCAAAAACCACAGGCGAGACCCTTCGCGAAAAAGTCGTTGTCAGGCAGTTTGCTTGAGCCAATAATGGGATGTTGGCAGGCACTGACCCAGAATTAGATACCACGAACACAGAAAATGACTCGGAAATGAAGAAAGAGGCGGAGGAAAGGAAATTGCACAGAATGGCCAAGGTTCACTACATTATGGACATGTGGCAGGGCAGCCAAAACCTACGAGCTACCCGGAAGGAATCTCGCGTTCAAAACAGGCAGATGACCGCCATGGGATTCCTTTCGCACACGGAAGAGATCGTCAAAGCATCCTGGTCACTCCTTCAACATGATGGTGCCGCTGCATTTACATTGTCAGAAAGATCACCTTTGCAACCAGCTTTGTCTGGAAAGGACCTCCCTGCAGGAAGAACTCATATCTTGAATGTCCGCCAAATCGGGAGAATCAACCGTCATCCAGTCGAAAGCGACGATGAGAGAGCACCTGCAAGCATGTCGGATACCGATGATTAGCTCAACTAGAATGGCGACTTAGATATTCCAAATGACAGTGAAGAGGATTGTGCTGCGGACGATGAATCCGATATAGAGCACAAGAATGGCATCGAGGATCCGGAATGCCCAGAGCAGCATGATGTGAGTGCCGTGCCAAATGTGCCCGGAATGGTTCGGCCGACCCGGAAGTCAAAGGGACAGGCTGAAAAGGTGTTGGTGACGGTTAATTGAGTTGAAACGCGGAGAAATGAAGGAGGAAAGAAAAAGTAGGACAGGATGCGTCAAGAGTTCACCAGCTTTATGTAGCTTGACCGAGAGTTTCATTTACAAATGTATTATGGGCGAATGGTACGAAGTAGCTTGTGAATATCGGTTCATAAATAGATGTATAGCAGGCGCAATGAATCTTTGGGCATGAATCTTTTGGCATGATACATCATTTTTAGTCATGTGAGAGTGAACAGTGCAACATGATTATGCTGCTCGGCTTTGCCACAGGGCCGAGTCTTAATCAAGCAGAAAGACAATCAATAAAGTCAAATCAGGATGAATACAATTATCGACCGCTGCAGATGTTGAATGGACAATACATTGAAATGAGCGTCAACGAAGCGTCAACGATTTGCGGTCTGGTATGTACGGTAATTCACAAGTGACTTGGGCATTGTTATGCATAACAGACGTATTGGCTGCTTTTATTGGCAAAAACGATAGCAACACGGTCACCGCCCCATTCTTAGCATGAGCGTCAATAGAGCGTCAACGATTTGTGGTTTTGTAAGTACGGTAATTCACCATTGACTTGGTCGTTGTTACGCAGAACAGACGTATTGGCTGTTTTCATTGGCAAAAAGGATTGCAACATGGTCTCCATTCCATTCTTAGCATGTGCGTCAACGGAGCGTCAACGATTTGTGGTCTTGTAAGTACGGTAATTCACCAGTGACTTGGTCGTTGTTATGCATAACGGATGTATTGGCCGCTTTCATTGGCAAAAGGGATTGCAACACGGTCACCGCCCCATTCTTAGCATGAGTGTCAACAGACCGTCAACGATTTTCAGCTTTGCATCTTCAGTAAGTTATGTATTGATTGGTTGCAGACATCCATCTATGAGATATTGGCAGCCTTTACTAGCAGAAACAACAGCGACATGCTCCCTGCGGCATCCAGAAAATGAGCGTCAACGGAGCGTCAACAGTTTTAGGACTTGCATATTTAGTAATCAAGGCGTCACGCTGATCTTCGCGTGCATAACATTATTTTTGACCACCTTGCTAGCCAAAAATACCATATATCGAAGGTGAAACACAGACACCAAATTAATCGACATTGCAAACTGCTCAACAAGCAAAAGCACGTTGTTGGTTGCTGTAAATGTGATTTCAATACGATACTATTAACACACTGCTAATTCATAAGGTTTATATGAATCTATAGATGGACCCGATGGGCGACCCGCTGACAACCCGCCTGATCCAGACGGGTTGGGAGTTTACCATGGAACCGGACCCGAGTAGGCAGTTCGGGTTTATTCACGACCCGGAACGCCAATTTGGCAACGGTTCGGTTTGGACCCGGACCCGGACCCGAAGTGACAGTCCGGAACCGTTGCTAACACTATATGGCACGCATTATCCAAGTCACTTGAGATTTATTGATACCATCAATCCGGTTTCTGATGGTAGTCAAGCATCATCTGATGAGCACCTGGACATACCCATTGAGAAGAGTAGGAAGCGGGTGAGAAGATATGACACTACCCACTGTAGAGGACGCGCAGAATTGCGTAGATCCATGAAGTCTGTGACAGAGTGAGTGAAACCGAAAGTTGGGGAAGCTAGCGTGTGGATATTCATTGAATGATACAATGAGATGGAAATGGGATGATGTCTATCAACTCCAGCGTCTGCCGAATCAATACTCTGTGTCACGCTGTCCACCTTTGTTACCTGTCACTGTCTCTCGGTACACCAGCCGGCGATCTTTAAAGATATACTTGCAGGCCGTGATCGAGTGTACTAGCTGATGCTCAAGGAGACCCAAATCGAGTAAACCCCGAGATGAACTTGGCGGCCGGGATTGTGCCAGCTTGGAGATACCCTTGGTGGCCGAGATCGAGAGAACTCAGAGATTGACTTGTAAAATCTAATCCGGCATATTGGGAGATACAATTGGAGACCTTGATCCATCTAGATTGAAGAAGTAGTTGAAGGCGGTTAATCTGGAGGTGATTGATCAGAAGGCGGCCAATTTGGAGGAAGTCAATATGGAGGCAGGGAATCTAGAGGCAGTAGATCAGGAGGCATGTGGAATTGAAGCTGAGACTCTATTCACTGGTTAATTCGAAACTCTTGGAATGTAGAAAATTGAGTACCACACGGGCCACTGAGAGTTGAGAGACTGGCTCAGAGTGGGAGACAGTCGATTCTGGCATGATGCAGTACATGTTGTATACTGTACTCAGTGTTGACCCATGATTACGTCATGGAAAGATAGAGAAGGATGACTTTACTCCATGTCTGTAGGTGATGGTAGAGTTGACAATGAGAGAGAGAGAGATGAGAGCAGATGGTGGAAATCATCATGAGAAACTGGGACTTCAGAGAATTTCATGTGCAAGATAATTTACCATCCCCGATAGGGCAGGTATCAGTCCCAATCCGGTGCACAATAACACTCAGACAAGGTCATCTGAAAACTCAGGCAAGTGTTACTCCTAATTATGCAAATCCGCTCATATCCTCCACATCGTTCTCATCTTCCCTCAGCTCTCTCCTACTCACCCACAACTCTCCCATCATCGCAGAACTCAAAGTTAAGGCATCCCTCTCTTCCTCTCCATGCCATGATCAGGAGATATCACCAAGTTGCAGCATACACCGAGTGCAGCATACACCGAGTATAGTATACACCTACTATTGTCTCTCGTCCCTGCCGTGTCATGATCTCGTGTTGACTCCTGAATGTTGCTTCAGCCTCCGGTGTGCCTCCCTACATAGATTGACCGCCACCAGCCAGTTCTCCATAACAGCATCAAAGGTTAAGTCACCTCTTTACTTTTCCACGGTTTTGAGTTAACTAATCAATGAATAGAGTCTCAGCACCCGGCACACTGCCCATCAACTGTCTCCAGATCCACCATCTCCAAGTACTCCTCCAATCTTGTTCGATCACAGCCTGCCAGCGCAACTCCATACTCGCTCTATCACAGCCTCCGAGTGCATCTCTAAGTTCACTCCATCATCACATCAAAGTGAATCACAAAGGTCATTCGATTACGGCCTTGCAGTGTGTCTCGGAGTTGACTCGATCATCAACTTCATGTGTACCCCAAATTGCCGTCAAGCACAGCCTGTAGCCAGTCCAGACATACCATGTATATTTGTGTGGCTGTATATATACATAGATGAGAATACAAAGTGAATACATCAGGTTAAAATATTGTTGAAAGATAAGTAGTAACTATGATTTCCTGGTGCACCTGCAGCTTTCCCGAAGAACATGATGTTTTTCCTAGCCTTCCCTACAGTGGTTTGACGTGCTCCCAATCTTGTTGGCACTCTCAGGCTTGTGGTTACTAGTGCTCCCAGGCTTGTGGTTGGCGCTCCCAGTCTTGTGGTTGGCGCTTCTCAGGTTGTCACCAGGACTCCCAACCGCTCCTAGACTGGTGGTCAGCACTCCCAGGCATCTCGCCAGCGATCCCAGGTGGTCCCTTGTGCACCTGAAGATGACTCCATCAGTACTGTCACTCCGGGATGTGACAACCCTGGGATTTTGTTCCGGCAACCCTCAGACACTCCCAGAGACCACAATATATTTTGCAGATGCCCTCAGAGGAGTTTTCTGAACATTGTTCTTTTTCGGGAGGTGGGATTTTTGTGTAAAGTCTGAACATCAATTTGTGGGAACATGTTGATCTTGGTGAGCCCTTTAATTGAAGTGCAGAGGATGAGTCTTAGGATGAGATGATGAAACAAACAGAAATAGATACACGGCTGAACTTAATTATTATGTGTTGTATTGATTATTAGGATTAAGCACCCCCATAACACTGTACATATATTGATAGCTCAGTAGTCCACCATCAGGTGCAAGCTGCAGTTCATCACCTTGGATACTAGCATCAATACTTTCATGAATGAACATCTTTGAAGGATGAATCCACAGGCAAGATGAGGTTCAATGAAAGTTTGAATAGTGTTTAACTTGACTCATAAATATGATACTTTCAGCGATGGGGGTAATTCCAGCTTGGTCCCAAATCTGATACTTCACAATTGGCCGGTTCGAGTCGATGATTTCTGACATCACAATATGTAGGATGTCCACATGTTCATAGTGTCTCAGGGAGATACAATCTTGATTGTTGGCGGATATATGTTCTACTCAAACATCTTGTCTGTAGCCATGATATCTCACCTGGAATTTATACTGGTAATGGTGAAGGAATACCCAGCAGTTCGTGATTCAGTAGTTCACCCAGTGATAAGCCACACACAGCAAGTCCAGCAACCACCCATCATTAGTTGCTCAGTTTGTAGTACACATTCAATGATCCACAAATCCTATTCAGTTGTAATTACTGCCGCTGCTTTCTGTGTGCTCATTTTGTACTAAGGTTGACATTCTCTATCGTCTCTGTTTCTCCCAAGCCGTACCCTGTATGGTTCCTCAATGCAGTTCACTACAGTACCTGATTCACTGGGTGAATGTCTTGGTTGTGTTCGCTTTAGCTCAGTGATAGACACATGCCATCGCTCAAAGTATTTCAATATCAGGATTAGGTTTCTTATTGGTACTCACCCGATGGGTTCAGTCAGGTTCAACACTGATCTCTGATGTGCAGCTGTTTGTTGCCTTTCTGTAGCTACTATATCGCAGCTTTGTTTTAGAGCTTTCATTATTTGGGACCCTGATACCACTGCTGTATTATATCTATTCTATGTTCCTTGCCTTCACTATTTGTAAATTTTACAGAAGTTATTTGGCAGGGGGTCAAATCAATCCCTGAATGGAGCACCTATGGTAGGCAATTTTAAGAACTCGTATGGTCCTTGGTATTCGTAAATGCATCATAGACACATGGTGTACAAGTGGCGGGCAGCTGCCTGCACGCTACGTAGTGATATATTTCTAATCTGTGACTTCACGCGGAGACTCCGACCGTTCAATGCCGACCCATACCTAACAGTATGAGTTGGTACTGTACGTCTATGATTTTCTGGTGCGACAGCAAAGCGTATCTCTATCTCTACACATTTTAGAACTCTCGCGATTTAGCTCTTATTCTGTCAGTCTTTTCAAATATACATCAGCAGTGATCTGGATGCGACCATATCTGCTTTTGATTTGACACCAATCCAATTTCAATCTCATCACATTCAGTACCAACCTTTACTACCTAGTATGGGTATGTACCAGCATCTATCTGTGGCTGAGCCATGTCCATTTCACGGAACAGTCCATGGTGTATAACTTCAAATACTCCAACTTGGGTATACAACCTGGTATCGTCTTGCATTCATCCATACTCATTAGTATCTGATTGGGTGTGGAGTTCATGATGTGCAAGTAAAGAGTCTAACGCCGAAAGTTCTTGTGTTTATATTCATACTGCTTGATACTGTGCAGTATGAATCTGTATAACGCTGTATTTAACACTTCATTGAGTTTAAATTCGACTTCATATGTTGTTTAACTCATTGCTTGCTTCTTTAGCGCCAGTTACTGTCCAGTATTGGCATGTATCGATCAATATCAGAATATTTACTGCGTTCATTCAAACCATTCTCAGCCTTTCGGCCAGAACAAATAAAAGTTGTCCCATGCTTGGTAATACCGCACAACACTGCTCTGTGCTCATTTATACTACTTGTAACCATATCTTGGTGCCCTGTCTTTTGCCAACAACTACGAGTGCATTCTGCAGTGTCAGTACATTACAATACTACTGTCTGCTTGTTTGGATTGTTAACGTCTGGATTTGAAAGGTCTTGAACGAACTATTCACTCCAGGCTGTTGTACATATACCATACTCACTGTTACAGCATGGTCAAGCTTGACTGAGTGCTGGTGGAAACAAATCGGCTGATGGGATTTGACCAATGGCTGGTAGGTTCGAGCCTCATTGACAGTCGGCGGGCAGGGGTGAGCGTTGTGGGCAAAGGAAGGGTCGGAAGATGGTCGGCGTAACCTAGATCATCAGATACAGTGTAAGCTTGAGCGAAAGCGCGGTGCTACACTGGAGCGGGAAACCCAACTCACGAGAATGAGAAAGAGTTGGAGCTGGAGCTCGAACCAGAGGTTGAGCAAGCACTCGGAGCTTGAGCCTGGGCAAGAGCCTGAACTTGAGCTGGAGGTTTTGACGCCGAATCCTAAGGATGGGAGTGAAGTAAGAATGCCAGGTATGAGGGAAGAGGTATATAAGATTAGCAGAGCAGCAGTGTTTAAGGTAAAGCAGCGCGTTCAGCTTCTAAAACCCGCCCACCCGCTTCCCTGCATATTCTGAGGGTTGCTCTGTATGTTTGTCGACTCGACACCCGGTGAAATGAAATACCTCCTGGAATGGTAGAGTCCAGGCGGAGCGGTGACACCTCGGTTTACGCATCGTGTACTGTTTTGGTTCTGGTCTTCTGTTTTTTATAAGTGTTCTTGCGGGGGATAACTTTCTGTATATGAGGGAATACGGTACATACGAAGAGAATAGCGAGTCCACCAGGTAGTAGTGCTCAGTACATGCATATACTTGTTCAACGCATCCTTGGCAATGGGATTGGGTTATAAAATATGGATTTATACAGTACTTTAGTTGTCAGTATCTTCCTGTATTATCTAATTGCTCAAGCGTGCTGTATTCAGGATAAGTTTTCGCTGTCTCTGATAGCACATTTTGCTTCATAGAAATTTACTTTGAACCATTTCCTGCTTGTAACCATCGACAAATGATGTCGCCTTGCCGAGTTCAGCAAAACCCCATGCCACCACTTGAGTGACGTCAAATTTTTCAAGAACTTAGCTACATCTAGTGGGGCCTTCACCTCTCACCATGGCTTGCTCACTGTTTGACCTCTCCACACTTCTGAGAATCTCTCTAACGCTGCATACACAACCAAACTCTCCACCGTGCAAACCTGGCTGATCCAGTTGGCCTTGGTTAGTGTATTTATCCTCTCCAAACTGCTTCGTTGACAAGGATGGCAATGCCCGCATCCTTGAGCTTCCAACAGTGATAGCTGAGTGTTTTTCGAGCATTTATAGTGGTCTACTACACAATAACGAGTCCGACGAGCATAATGATGTGCATACTGGACAGCTGGTAGATACACCCCCTGACAAGGAGGATAGGGAAGCTGTCGAGAGGCTTGTTGATTCACAAGTCGATGAACAAGCTAATGAGATTGACCATGTGGCCAGCAGAGGACAAAATGTGGAGTCTTGGATTGTTGACTGAGACACCAAACAGAGTGATGACTGTCTCGCTGCCATCAGCAACCCTCCTCCTGTGCATCAAGGCAAAAAGTCACAAGCTGGAACTACACACCACTCCCCTATGACATGGTCAATAGTCGTAAGTACTCGCCCCAACAGACTTCAACGCTCTCATAAGGTAATTAAACTCATTATCAGCCCAACTATTTCTACAATGGCATCGTATGCGTGAAGGGAAACGCAGAAGATATTCTGATCATCAGTCGGCTGACTAACCTTACGACTGAGCAATTGCAGGTCAGTATCACCAATTACTAAACGGAAATTTCTGGTATGAAACTAATTTGTCGCCCTAGGAATGCGTGGCCAACGAGTGGAAGCAGTAAAAGAGCCGTCCATATCAACTGAAGAAGATTGCAGCAACTGCAGCGAATTCCAAAATGGCAGACAAGCTAAGGGAGGCTTTGGAGGAATGTATCACAGCCGGTGAGGCAGCCTGGAGATGGTATCATAGATGATTATCTACGATATCTGGCAAACTCTTTGGTATGTTTCAGTATATCTTCATGAATGGTAGGGACTGTGCAGTGTTAGCATAAGGTATTGGGGATGCCCATCACAAAGTGAAATTTATGAATCTCTGTACCTATTCCTTTATCCACTTTGCATCATCATATAGCTGTCTGCTTCGCAGCGTGGAAGTTGATAGCTGTAAGACAAATCTAAAAGCCTGTCTATTGTATATTACTGGGAGACACTTTAGACGTGATTGATAGAAGACACGTGGAGGATAATCCGGTGTTCTGCAGACACCCCAGCAAGGCAGCAGCGCATCTAAACAGGGCCTTTACAAAGGCAAAAACGTAAAAGGCAAAAGCAAAAGGTGAAAGGTGGTTGGAAGGTAATGAAGGATGACAGCAATAGCAGCAGTAAGTGCAGTGCTGAAGATGGTGATGATACTGTTAATGGTGATGCCGAGGCCAATAGCGATGGAGATAAGGTCGTATCGCCAAAAATCTGAACAAAGAGGCTGCTAATGAAGTCAAAAAGGAAGCAGAAGTAGAGGGAAATTTAGGTATAGTGCGGTAGAGACGACGAAAAACATCTTGTGCGAAATGGGACTATTGTGTACTGACAGGTACTTAGAAGTATCGATTTGTATTGAAGTGTAACAAAGTGTGTTGATAATTCTTTCCGCTGATGAAGGGATACAAAAGAATACCAGTCAGTACTTACAGGTACTCCACTGTCACACAGAGCTGGAACTGACTTTATTTGTTTTGCGTATCAGAGGGAAGAGTAGTGAATAATACAGAAGTATACCAGCCAACACTTGTTAGTACTCCGTGACAGAATTGCGTGTATCGAGAGTAGCAACACAACTCTTGATTGGAAGCGCTCAAATGGTGGAACAATGCCGATTATCCCACCAAACCTCAGCATTTTCTGTTCCCACCGAGACCGTTCCACTAAAATAGCACTCTCCTTATTGATAGAGATTCCCATTGCCTCCAGAGAAGTGATACCGTCATCGACATTCGGTTCAAGAAACAATGATCAATGCGCTTACCACTCTTGGCAAGGATCTCAGTCACAGCATACTCATCCTGCAATATCTCCAAGACTCCGCAGCATGTGCACATTGTATTGTGGATCATAGTCTGTTGAAATCCATCGTGGTTAGTTCTGCCACTAATGCATGAACAAAAGAAGACATACATTGAGTGTCTCACCCCGAGCAATCGAACTCTCTGGAAGTCTATAGGTGACGTAATACCCCTGCAACAGTTACTTGTTCTTTATACCATTATGTCCTGTATCCCAAACGTACTCAATTATGCCATTGACTTTCTCAATGCTGATCACATAATACTGGTTGGTTGTAAGTATAAGGACATTGAAAGTAGTACAAGTTATTACGACCTTTCCACTGGACTCTTCGATGTGGACACACTTTTTGACCATGGCGGGATCAACTACTGTTCCCTCCTAAGCAATAGTGTTACGGACATGATTTATAATCTTGTCCAGATATATATTTTCTGCTTTCCGGAGGGTCTCAGTAGGGTTCTGTCAAACAGAGTTCATGATCTATTCAGTAATTATCAGTAGTGATTGGTACCAGTCAGTATCTGCAGGGAGTAATGTACTTCTACTTTTGACATGTTGGTTCTGATTTGTTAATCTTGTGTGCAAGTTCTGTAGTGAGGTGGATATGCAGGAGAAAGTTTGCCCAAGGAGCTTTAAATGGTTGGTGCTGCCGGGTTAGCATGCCAAGCATCATGCGAGATTACAATGCCAAGTATCGTCAATCCACACCTGAACTCCTCAAACCACCACCGACTGGCTTGTGACTGTGCATTCAGACACCAACCATGACATCATCAGGTTGAGCCTCACCAGCTCCCAGCAGTTGGCGGCCGAGATCTTACAGGAACCCCTCCCACTCTGCATGGACAAGTACATTGACAATCTTGCTGCAACAATACTCGGGTGGGGTGGTGGATACACTGAAGATGAGGTTTGAGATGGTCACAAGAAGTTGAAGATTGTGCTAAGGGATACCATATCGGTAAATGAGATATTAACCTTGTGAGAACTTAAGGGCCCACCAGGATGCAGTCAAGGCGTGATGCACAGATTCATGATTCCGAACCCTTTAGGTCATCCCCGGTCAGAAACATCTTATCATCCCACACCAGTTCTAAGCTGCGATCTCCTATCTCACAAGCTCCACTGGGCCCACCTCGATTCCACTCACGACACTCTGAAAATCGTCCACCGGTAGAATCCCCGATACCAGCGACTGATGTCAAGATGATGATTTGAGCTTCAATATCAGCAACGGGAATCAAGACCATGATGCGACCTTCAATATCGGCAATGGAAATCACAGCATGGTTGTGAGCTTCCATATCGGTAATAGGAATCAAGACGACAATAGCAGCATTCATATTAACAACCGCAATGGAGGCAATAATGAAACCCTCAATGTACACGACGGAATTCGGAATGGCAGAGTTGCCATTTCTGGCGTTGAGGTCGAGGTTTTGGACCTCAATCCGGTGTTTCTGAGTCTTGGCATTGAAGGAATCTTCGGATTAGTATGTTTCTATACAGCTCTCTACCCGATACATGTTTATTGCTTTCTTGATGTGAGCTGGATACCAAAGTACATTCCCTAAGCATTGAGGGTGCCAAGTGATACTCCCAGACACAAAAGACTCGCCAGTACATTAGTTGACAGAGTGGAAGAGCAAGGCAGAAAAGAAGAAGGAGCTCTCCGAGGAACGCAAGGAAAATGCAAAGAGTTGGTCTGAGTATAGTCGGCAGCAGGACAATGCCCCAAGCCTCAGAGGTGAGAGGAAGATCATATCTAGCAAGCGGGGCGCATCCTGGGCATTCTCATCGGGATTTATGCGAGGATTTACCATCAGTATTTTTAACCCACCAGGAGTTTGTTTATTCTTAGCGGGCCCTATACCATACTACTACTTTGGAAATTATATGTCAAATAACTGCCATTACTGTTCAGCACCTTCTTGTATTGAATAGCTAGAAATGGACAAACCTGTACAAACAACATTGGCTGGTGGATACCGTACAATACAAGCGGATACTGGGCTGTATTTGTCAGGACCTACCTACTACCTCTTGGTGGTACAATATCTCTATTCTGCCAGAGAGGCACGAGCTGTATAATACTCATTCGACGTGTCTGCCTGACTCATTACAGAAGCACACACAGACGACAGTGACTGTGGCAGGAAAAAATATACAAATTATTGACTGATCACATGAAGGCACAGGCAGATCGTAGGTGTTGCACAGCCTGCAATTCAAGCCCCCTCACGGGGTTTACTCGTAGCCCACTGGATTCATGGCAGCCTACAAGCCGTGTTGAAGCAATGCAATAAGTAGAACTTCTTTTAAGATGCTGGAATCTTCCAGTAATATCTTCAAGTATACAACTCTCTCTGTTTAGGTCAACTACCACTTGCAGGTGGCATGCAAAGCCATAATATGTAACCCATATACTTGTGTCAAGCTGATATATTCATTCAAGAACTGATTCAAGCCTCCATTTCAAAGTTTGAAGGGATAGCAACAATGATATACAATCATCCGCGAAACACAGACTCATTCGATGAATAGCCTACTATTTGTACCCATCCCCTGGAACAGACTGTTTTTAATATCCAGGATTTGAACTAGGTTTTATTGCGCCAATACTCTATGCAGCCATTCTCTGGGTACATTTACCACGAATCTAACCAAGTGTTGAATTCAGTCATGATTGGACACACTCTATACAGAGGTTTGACATGGTCTGAGAGCTATTAACTTCGAATATATTGATCTGCAGAGTATGTGTAGCTTTAAAGCCGGGGAGTAGAGTGTACATAGCAAGCTAGTGATAATCGTTCAGAGAGAGTATTCATGCCGAGAGACAGCGATGGGATTGCGCAATCTTCGCGACATGTGATAGCCGTGTGGCCATTCTATACTGGTATTGGACGGTATCAGCCACTACCATCACATACTTATTGGTATATGCCAAACACCTAACATGATTATACATTATTCATTCCCATGTGTGTTGTCCATCGAATTTACAATTCAAGCTCCATGCTCTCATGTTCTTCCTCCTACTCCTCCTCCTCTCTCTCCCCCTCCTCCTTCTCCTCGATGCCGTTGCCCTCCTCCTCATTTGACCCCACTGCCCATTCACGCTCCAGATGTTTCACGATTTTACCTGCAAGCTCTTTGTCTATCCGGCCACAGTCACTTTCACCTTCTCCTTCATCGGCCAAACCACCATCAACGGGATCAATATCATCCAGTTGCGCAACAATCGGTATTGTATCCAAGTTTCGTAACCTGAGTCCTCCGGTAGGTTTGTACTTTGAGGAATCATTCTGTAGCAGTGGAATACCTCTGAGGCTTCTCCCTTGATCCAGGGCACATTGGGAATCATGCTTGATAGCAGAAGCAGAGCACATAATTCATACATGATGAAGCAGGAGCGCTTTAAGACGATGGCCATCAATCCTCATTTTGCAGTCAAGAAGGTTGAGAAGCACATTTCCCTGATGTTTGAGCCGTTCAATCCGCCTTTGAGCATACAATTACGGCATCCTTCTCATCTCAACGACCCGTTGTTGAAGGAAGTCCCACCATATACAATTCCTAACATACTGGTGTATCCCCCAATCAGATTTTGACATTCGACTTTCGATATCCCATAACCTATCCTTTTCTATACCATTCTCTCAGATATCCTATGTTGATAATCACCTGAAGTTAACATCGCCGACATTGCAAATCTGGAGATTGTATTTCTACCCCATGTTGTCGAGCGGCTTCCCTCTTCCATTAATCTTCGGAATGGTCTTCTTTGCCTTCTTGTGGCCTCGGACTTGCTTGGGAAGCAAGGCAACTTCCACCCGCATCTCTGGTACGATCTGGAAGCCCTCTGCCTGTAGGTAACATAGCTGCGTCGATGCATGAGCACATTGATGGCCCAAAAAGAGGTTGCCTTTCCTTCACCACTCTTTCCATGTGGAGCAAGTCCAAGTGATGAGTCTCGTCACCCTTGCATCTCATAATTGTAACCGTTCCTCATCCATTAGAAGCTCCAAGATCTCATCAATATTGGTTTTTTGAGGCACCCTGTAGTACATCAGGAATTATCGATCTTGCATGGTATATTCTAGTACTCACTGGTATTGAGTATAGTACCTCACTTGACCTTCTGATTGCTCCACCAGGTAATCTAATGTAACCTTTCTCTGTGGATGCACGTGCCCTAATTTCTCGATTCGCTCTGTTACCACCATGGTAGTTATCTGCGCAAGAGTTCCCTTTCCTGCTTTTTCCATTTCCAACATCTTTGTCCAGCAGCATTCCAGGTTAATACCCATGTCTTCTCCAGAACGTTGAGCATTGTACAGCCCTGTAAGTAGATTCCATTAACATTGAACTGAATCTAGTTATATTGGCCAGTATCTACCAATACAGTGTATCATCTGAGTTCGGCAGGAACATGATGCAACTCTTCCCGAGCAGATGAGATGTTGCATTATATACCACACATAGTTAGGCTCTTCACCAACCATGAGATCATAATTTGCTCTGAGAAGAAGGTCGTACAAGACATGGCACCAGTACTCATGCCCAGATATATGAAACATCTCATTTTGTGCTTCAACTACCTCCATCCAGTCTGGATTCTAGTGGTACAGAGTGCACTCAAACACAAAAGCAACATCATACCTCAACTTCAGCTCAGCGAAGTGGAAAACCTCATGCAACACAGCTTCTATTAGTCTGATACCGTGACTCTGCTGCTTACCACCACTGTAGATATTCAGAAACCTCAAATTTCCTCCATGAAACCATGTAATCCCAACAACGCAACTCTTGTCTAATGCCTGCTGTGAAGCGGCAATGCTTTCGGGTCTATTCCATCCGTCAGTGGCCTTAAATTTGTGCGTGAAAGCTGTGGAGGTGATGATTGTGTCGACCTGCTGAATGGCGCTCGTTGCCAAGTAGAACATCTTTCTGTCATAGTCGATAAAGAATTTCGATTCGACGATCTCAAAGTGCCACAGTTTATGCCTCTTGAGTTGGGCATGCTGCATATTTCCGTGCAATGTCATCGGTATGGTATGGTCATCATTTTCATCGGAGAAGTTGCAGCAGGGCGGAAACACATTCAGTAGCTGTTCCACCTACCATGGAATCCCTTGGTTGGCTTCCACGATTGCTGATGCTATCATTGTATCTCCATGATGTTATGTGGCAACCCAATGATGGTGGGTGTCTCAAAGCTCAATGACCATATCTATCAGTATCGAGGAGTGTTAGGCAATATCTGAGCATACCTGGTGTGAAAAGTTTGGCAGAACTAGCTTGTTATCTGCTTCAAATGCTGCTTCAAGGCCTCCATCCCAAGCCTCTGTGAAGATAGAACACCTGGTACACTGTTCATGTAGACTGTGAAGCAGTTTTAGTAAGAACACAGTACAAGACTATATGTGCCTCAACGGGAAGAATCTGGAGTATATGAGATGGCTTCCTGAAGTTGCACACTGGCAATATGGAACATCTCTGCAAGTATAGTTCTCCATGGTGATCTGCCATACGTTGACAGCATCACGATGGATGCATTCGCCGGCCCGCTCTGAGCTGCTGCAGATATTATCTGACAAAATCTTTTCAAGTTCTCTCCAGCTTTGTGCAATATTTTGCCTCTCGCTGTGCCGTGACCACCACGGACTGATCGGAATGCCGATAATCTAGTAAACCCAATGTATACCGTCTTTTCAATCATACGGTTCGTCATCCCGCTGGTTATCAAGCTCCTCCTGCTGGTAGTCAAGTTGAAGTGGCAAGAAACAGTATCAGTCTCCTCCGCTGGGGGCATCTCTTCTTCTTCCAATCAGATTTGCAGCATGAAGTTGGATTCTGCTGTTTCCATTCTGTATGTCCATCATCCATGCCTGTGAACCTCCATATCCGCCCAATGCAACTGTCTCAAAAAACACTGTTTTGCGCTTCCTAGCTATGATATCAGAGTAAGAGAATATCAAGGGTATGGTGATTAGGCATAGATCGGCAAAAGTGTGACCTGCAATGACAGATGTAACGTGGCAATTGCAATGGTGCGCTAGAGGCGGAGAAGGTGGGGTGAATGAGGTATGGAACTGAGGTGTTGAGGTGGTGCACGTGAGATGAAGGTTAGCCTGCAGATGATGCTCAGCTGAACCCTAAACTGAAGCACTACAGACACTAATGGGCTTCTTCATACTGTAGTCTTTACGTATTTACTTGAAGGGATATAATGTTCAATCATTCTTGGTTGAGGCTGAATATAGCTAACCGTGTTCAGTGTGATGCGTTTAGTGCTTGATTATACTGAACTATACCAATGAATATTAATTGATAGCAATTGAAATCTGAGAGTCAGCAGTAATTTGACTAAATTTCGAGTATAGGATAATTCCTGTCAGTAGCAAGCAGTACTGTACTGTAGTTAAGAATTGTTGCCTGTCCGGTTGTTATCACTTGTTGATTCATATACCAAGCAGTACCATTCAATTTCATAAAAGTCAGTATGCACTATCAAATAGAAAGGTTGTGCTTTTTCATAATGCGGAGGTAGTTTACCTAATGTAACTTCCATTCTGTGATATCTTGCTTTCACAAATATCATAAAAGGATCAACTTCAACTCCTTCTGTTCAACTTTCACGGCATCTTATGTGATTTTAAGCATTTCCAGCCCAGTAGAGAGAATGGTGTTGTAGATTCTCTCCTGAGTTCCACCCAACGCTGCACTCCACTGGTCGGGTGCAGGCCATTTGAGCTTTCTACCAGTTACAATGCACTGCAGCTTCTGACTGGGAAGCTTCTGCTAATGTTCAATACCATTCGGGGCTTACCCATCTGTACAATACGGTGTGAATCAGTGTAACTTCAGTCACGTCATTTTTGGCTACTTACTGATAATTGCATGATCGGCAGCAGAAACCAACTTTCTCAGTGAATCTCGGCTGGCTGTGCCTTCAAAAGTCCTAGGTACCGAGATCAGTTTGCTTGCTTACTCGCATAAATCCATGCCATCGCACATAGTTTTAAACTCTTCAACACATCATCTGCTGTCGAGGATTAGCATATGGGAGGCCGCCCCATAGCCGACAGGATTCAGAACTTGTGCAGCATTCTTCGTTGGTATAATATGGACCACTGTACGTACACTGTCGTTCCCGCGGTATGCCACCTGCTTGGTCAGTACTATATATCTGCATATTTGAGTATCAAGAGACTTGCAGTTTCTTGCAAAAGCTTCACTCCCTTCTTTTGCACTCTTTTGAAGCTCTCCAAAGTGCCTATGTAGCACTCTTCATTTTTCTCATTGATTCTCTCTTCACAGCACTTCCTCATCTCCTGATTGTCATTCCCAACCTCCTTTGCATACAAACCCGTGAACCCAAGCCGCCCCATATATTCAGACCATGGCTTGGGCCTGGGTAGATGTTATGCCATTCATTTTAAAGGAATGATTCAGGGATCATACTAGATCCCTCGATAATCCTATTATGGATACTCGATCTGGAATCATCCATCATCAATCGGATATCCTTATTGGATGAACCTGCCAGATTAGTTTTGAAGTTAGTCACATCTCTATTACCCAACCTTCGTATCAATAGATCAATGGCCACGATCAAGGTGAGCGCAAATATGATGTGTATTATCTTTAGATCGGTAGTGGTCGTAAGATCTCAATTGTCAATGGTCACTCCTTATCAGCAGGAAACATTATTTCTAGTCACCAAATGAACTACTATTCGCTCATGGTCCAATGGTTCATTACTTCCGAGGAGAGATGTGGTTAACATTAGACAACTATCGCCTCTTGTGATATGCTGAGTCATATCAGGAATCAGTCAATAACTAATGATCGATATATCAGAGTCCTGTCAGCGGAATAGACTTAAACCAATCAAATCTCATTTCGACCACATCTTCTTGGTCAGGGCAAATACAACTTGGCATATGTCCTGAGTGGTGCGGGATACTCTCCGTTCAATATATGGCAAAACAGCTCAGTTGCAGATTACTGTGTATTTAGCTCCAATAACGTGTAGTCAAATTAAGGAATCTGTCATTAACCGTGATTGTTAAACTGTTATGTACCCGGAGCGTATATGAGAGGGCACTCTCACTGTCTCTTAGTGACACCAACCGATTCGTCCATAATTGGCTTCAGATAAGCTCATAATCGTTCGAGGCATCGTCAATTGCAATTGTGTCGCAATGCAAGTAGTGTTAGCAACGGTTCTGGGTGACAGGGCTTCGGTCTGGGTTGGAATTGACCCGAAGGCCCCGGTCCGGGTCAGGAACCGCCAAGTAACGCGACCCGCTCTGTCTTGGCGGGTGTGTTACCGGGACCGGACATAAACCCCCGGTTTTTTGGCCAGTTTGAACCCGGACCGCGGTTCCATATTACGGTTCCGGCCACGTTCGCTCCAATTAAGGATTTGAGTTCTGATCGTATCACGATATGATCAGTATGCAGATTGTGCAGTTTTAGCCGCTCTTTCACCTCCCGCTGTTAGATTTGCGATTGGACCAATATTCATCGAATTGCTGTGAAATAACATCACTATTCCGGCAAAATTCGCGGGTTTTCGATAGCGACTCGATGAATATTGGTCCGACCGCAAATCTGAGAGTTGTCGGCAAAAGAGGGGCTAAAACTACACAATTTACCAACTGATCATGTCACAATACAATCAGAACTCAAATACTTAATTGGAGCGAAAATTGTGGACTTGTAATGCCGGGTTATTGGTGGTAAAACCGGCCCAATGGCAATGGTCCGGGTTTTCGTGTGGTAAGACCCGTTGCAACAGTTCGGTTGCTGGTCGGAACCGGACCCGGAACCGACCCGGCGATTTGGAACCCTTACTAACACTAAATACAAGCACATTATCAAGATGACGTTGTTAGTACACTTCAGAGTTAGAACTCGACAATCAAATGGTAGAAGGCAAGGATGATGAGGCAGTTAGGTATGTGAACTCTGAAACAGGCTTTGGCAGTCTTAGGATTGTTAAGAGTGTGGAATGTCTGATATATATCAGCGATACCAACATGGAGGAAGGACATCGATAACATTCTATCAACAACATAGAATATACATCAAGAATTATCCACAGATATCACTTGTCCTTCTGGACCTGGAGGTTAAGCCTGAACATTATTCCTGTGTATTATCTATTATTTGTGTATCTAAGTCAACAAGCATACTTCTCATTTGAGGACCACAGTTGTACGTTTTTCTTCAGATCTATATCACAGATATATCTAACAGTCTTTATACTTGGTTATTCCTAGTATCTTCATCGAAGCAACTCGGTGATCAGAATCAGAGAAAGACTATACTTTCGCTTCCGAAGAAAGTCCGAGAAACCAGCACGATAGCATGGTGTTTTCCAGGATCCATCTCCTAGGATACTGTTGAGTCGGCTCTACGCCTTCTGCTGAGGCGAAACTACTTTGCTGCTGCTTACAAGACAAGTCGATACTTCTAAACGTTACACTTGAGGACAGTTGGTCCTGGGGTATTTGTGCCAGTTGTTGGGACGATCCTTATCAAGTACAAAGGAAGTCTGAGAGCAACATGATTGTGTGCTCTTTCATACTTCTGGCAGGAAACTCGTGCATCGCGTATCTCAGTATACTCATTGCTGGTGTTGTCAACGGTTCCGGAGCGTCACTCCGGGTCGCGGTTGGAGTTCAAAATGAACCGCTGGCAAATGGGCAGTCCAGGTTGTCAATAATCCTTAACCGTCAACTCGGGTATGGTTGGATGGAAAATTCCCAACCTGTCTGAATTGGGCTGGTTGTCAACAGGCCACCCAGCAGGTCCATCCATAGATTCATATAAAGCTCGTGTGTTTGCAGTTTGTTCATAGTATCATATCAAAATTGCGTTTTCAACGTCCAGTAATAGGTTTTTGCATGCTGTGCAGCTTGGAATATTGATTAATTCGGAATCAGTATTTCACCATTGATATATTGTATATTTGCCTATCAGGGCAGTCGATTCTTCCGATATGAACGTGAAAATCTGGGCAATGCCATAATTACCAAATATGCAACAACTAAAACTGATGACGCTCCGTTGATCCTCATTTTCAGAATGTGGCAGGGAGCATTCTACTGTTGTGTTTGCCAGTCAAGGCTGCCAATATCTGAAATATGGAAGTCTGTAACCAATAAGAACCTATATTATCCAAAATGCACACCTCAAAATCATTGACACTCCGTTGACGCTCATTCTCAGAATGCCGCGGAGACCCTGGTGGTGTTTTTTTTGCCATGAAAAGCTGCCAATACATTGGTTACCTGTAACAGCGACCAAATCACTGTGTAATTACCGTACTTACAATACCACAAATCGTTGACGCTCCGTTGACGCTCATTTTAATGTATTATCAATTGAACATCCGCTGCCATTGATAATTGTTTTCATCATGATTTGAATTTATCGGTTGTCTGTCTGACCAATTGAGACATGTCCATGTGGCAAAGCCGAGCGCAGTAACATTCTTGCGCTGTTCGCCCTCACACGACATAAATTTGTGTATCTTCCCATAAGCTTCATTGCGCCTGCTACACATCTGTTCAACAACCGATATGCACAAGCTACTGCTCAACATTAGCCCATAATATATCTCTAACTAAAACTCTCTGACAAGATACATAAAGAAGCTGGTGTAACATTGATGCATTTTGTCCTACTTTTGTTTCACTGCCTTATTCCTACACATTTCCATTCCAGTGACCGTCGCAAACAACTTTTTACCCTGTCTGTTTGACTTTCGTGTGGGCAGAATCAATCAGGGAACATTTGGCGTGGTGCTCACATCCCACCGCTCTGGGCATTGGAGATCCTCGATGCTATTGTCGTGCTCTATATCCGATTCTCGGTCCACCGCGCAATTCTTTTTGCTGTCATTTGGATTATCTAAATCCCCATTCCAGATGAGCTGATCTGTAGTGTCCGAAATGTTTTCGGGTTCAGTATCCTCATCACTTTCGACCAGATGACGTTTCATTCTCCAGATTTAGCGAACATCGAATTTTTGAGTTCGTCCTCCAGGGAGGTCCTTTGCAGACAATGCTGCTGGCCATGGTGATCATTCTCACAATGTAAATGCAGCCGCAACATCATGTTGAAAGAGTGACCAGGATGCTTTGACGATCTCTTCCGCGTCCGAGATGTATCCTACGGCAGTCATCTGCTTGTTTTGAGCGCGTGGTTCCTTCTGGATAGCATGTATGTTTTGCCTACCCTGCCACATCTCCAAAAAGTCATGAACCTTCGCCATTGTATAAAATTTCTTTTTCTCCGCCTCTTGCTTCATTTCCGAGTCGTTTTCTGTGTTGTCGTATCCAATTCCAGGTCAGTGCTTGCCAGAATCCTGTCATTGGCTTGGGCAAACTGCCATACAACGATATTTTCGCGATGGGTTTCGCCTGTGGTTGGTGACTGCCTCCGGTTAATAACATCTCTGCCAAGGGAAAAGCTGGCCTCTACTCCGACACCATATGGTATGATAGAGAATATGTCGCGTGCCACATTGGTGAGATCGGTGCACTTTGAGTGCGTTTGCCCCTGTTGGGGTCACCAATCGGTTATGTCATGTATCCAAAATATCCTGCTCATCTCCATATGGTCGGAGTTGTAATCATTGAGATATGGATGAATTTATTCGCAGTTCTTTGGTGCTCCAGGCGGCAAATTCAAATAGAGCCTGGCGGCGGTCACTATGTGGGCTACGCGATTGCTTCTTCCAGCTGTCGCCTCAGCCACATTGTTAGGCGTTAAGTATTCCTCATCATCGCTGGACAAAGCATATGGATCAAAGGATGATTGATAGGACCCTGAAGCCTTAACGGAGGGGACAAGATTGCTGCTCGGTACAGTTTTGAGTTGATTGACCGGCACACATCGATGTTTGGCACAGTATTCATTATCCATATACTTCCGAAAGGCCTCTTGGTATTGCGTAGTGTAGGATGTCTCATCGTCAGGATTGATATCCATTCCCATGTCACATTTTCTGAACCATCACAACTTCCGGAATGGATCAAGGATATGTGCTGAAATGACAAGCATTCCTGTCATTGGTGTCACTTCAGCGTACTATTTGGACACCTTCTGTCGAGCTAATTTCACAGCAATGGACAGGTATTCCTTCCATTAATTCTTCTTCTTGGCCATGGCTTGGATCACCCCATCCATGTGATCGAACATGTCATTGTACACTTTGATACTGTGATGCAATGTGACTGTATGGCTCTTTGACAGCCACCGAGTCCAATATCGGGATGGCCTGGATACCTCCATGACATACTTGACAATCGTCCATTCATCCTGAGTTGTGAACAGTGACCGGTTTTGACAGTATTTTGGATTTGAAAGCCGCTCAAGTGTGAAATCCCGGAATCGGTTGGCGCACTCAAACAACTCCAGTGTACAGTTCCAACCTGTCTTCGCATCCATATTCGGAAGTACATCTTTGCGGACTTTGGCAGTTTGACATTTGATGAACCCGTTTCGGCGACCAGGTGTCAGCGTAATCTGTTTACCAAGCATTCTCTGCTAGATGAAGGTCAGCTTCAGGACTTTCAAAATATCATGAAATACGTACTTTCTCAATTATCTTTGCTGAACGTGGTTTCATGGCCGACACCTGGTTGGTTCTAGCATTGTCCTCTTTTCGAAGTCTTTGACTCTTCCCGATGTCTATGCTTTCATTCTCTCCAAATGCTGATCGAGCTCATGGGCTTCCCAAGAATTGGTGTGGCCTTTCACACCGAGACTGCTCACGAATGCACCTAAAGCCAGCTGTATAATGTGCGCCATGCATGGTATGTGGTTCTTCAATGCCAGCTACTCGATTCCAGAGGCCTCAATTGTTGATTGCAGCTCGAGTGTCACCGAGTGATTTGAGGATGCATTATCAGTCGTAATGTCAAGTAAACAGCCATTGGTAAGTTCAAAACAATCAAGTCGGTCCATCAACTGTACGGTTAGCCAAGCTCCAGTTTGTTCGCGGTTGACCGATGATCCTTAAGTAGCTTTCGAAACGGGAATAAAACAGGCATTCAACCTCATCGACAGCGGGTTGAACTCCACACAATGCCTGATTTCGATCCGTATAGTATGCAATGACTGTTGTTATGGCTAGTTTGTTCGTTGATGTCCATCCGTCCAACCCTGAACTAACATTATTTCGTAACAGCAATTGCTTTTGAATTACATCCACAGTCTGTGCACATTCGATCCGGCAGATGTTACTAAGGGTCGTAGCGGACGATCGGACAAGGTCATCACCTAATGCCTTATACGACCAAGATAGTACAAAATTTGATATAGCGTTCAAAGGAATATGTGCCGAAACAAATCGTAACATGAGGTATCGATTCCACGTGTCTTGGTGAAATTCGGAACTTTCAAACTTCTTAGCTGCCAGTTTGAAAAGTTTTGTCTGTCATTTCGGATAATATGGATTAAACTGGATATCAAATATGATTCTCCTCTGCAAACTTAATATTGTAGTTCATCGACTTCCGTGTGTCTTCAGGATGGCCAAAGCTGTTTCATCCGCCGTCGAACTAGTCTATTCAGTGACCTCTGAATTTGTTCATTCGTTTAACTTTGCAATGTGAGCTTCTGCCTGCAAGTGTTTCCACATTGACCAGGTCCCATGTTCTAATGGATGGCGAAGAACCTGATGACAAACCATATATATGATGCCCGGGCTGCCAGACTCCTCAATTCCACAGTGCAAATAGAATCGCCATGAAGGCGCATGTCTAGAATTATTCCAAGCAATAGGACTCTTCGAGACTACATTCATTGAAGCCCACCAAGCATCAAAGATGATTAGCAAAGTAAGCTCGCTCAAATCGCGAAAAAAGACAGGTTCATTTTTGGAAGAGATCATAGCCTTGAGCAATGAGGTATTCAAAGATTTTGCATACGACATGACGGTAGAAATTGGGAAGCTGGGTAATCCGACTCGAGAGACAGCTGAAAATACCAATACAGTAAGGCAGTCTGTGGGTGCTTAAATATTGACTCTACAGCTACAAGGAAAATAATACAATCAGTAAGACATTGCATGCATAATTGTGAAGTTGAATACAAGGACAGATTGGAACCACTGACCGCGTAAAATTCGATTTAAGTACAGTATAATGCAGTTCATTGTGGTGTAGCATTCGGAGCCTTCACAAAACAGTTGACGTACCATGGGCGCTCAATTGTAGGAGGCGAACATGATATTGTCACTTGGATTTTTGTCAATGATGGCGGCCGATAGGTTCATTGTGGTTCATCTGCATTTCATTGCGGTTAGACTATCCAAGATGCAGGCCCAAAGATCGTTCACACTCCATTGACGCTCATTGTGGGACATGGTTGCGATTCTGTCGAATGCGGATTTGCCTAGAAGGGAGGCCTATACTATGATTCTGGATCATTGTAGTCACATATCCCCTTGATTTTCCAAAATGGAAAGCCTCTGATCGTTCACGCTCTGTTGACTATCATTTTAAGGGCATAGTGACGATGTTGTAGAAACCATTTTTGCCTAGAGTGACGGCCGATAGTTCCATTATGTTTCAATGTTGCCCAGCTGCCCTAGGATTGTCCATGATGCATGGCCAAAAGTCGTTGACGCTCTGTTGACGCTCATTTTCAGGACATAGTAGCAATGTCATCCTAAATGTCTTCGCCTAGACAGGCAGCTGATAGTAATATTATGGCTTAATGTCGCCGCACAGCCCTAGGATTTTCCATGATGCAATGTCAATGGTCGTTGCCGCTCCGTTGATGCACATTTTTAGAACGTAGTAGCGATGTTGTTGCAAGAGTTTTGGCCTAGAAACGTGGCCGATAGCGCGGTTATGGGGTCATGTCGCTGCAAAGCCCATCCATTTTCCATGATGCAAGGCCAAAAGTCGTTGACGCTCTGTTGACTCTCATTCTCAGGCCATAGTAGAAATGTTGCCACCACAATTGTTCGATAGAAAGGGGGCCAATAGTTCGATTATGCCTTATTATAACCCCACAGCCTACTGGATGATTCATTCCGCAATGCCAAAAATTGTTGACGCTCTGCTGACCCTCATTTTTAGGATATGGCAACGAGCGGGTCATTTGCCTTTGTCGCAATAACGCTGACGTATACATTCGCTTTGGAAGGATGTGACAATGCAGCCCATTAATTGCTGAATGTGTCAGACTTAAAATTGTTGACACTCTGTTGACGCTCACATTAATCACATCGAAACAGCCTTTGTACAGTCAATAATTGTATCCAACCAATCAGATACACATTATTGACATCCAGTATTGCATTTGTATGTATTATCGTTTGCATCTAGGAGTTTTGTTACCTCTGAATTTCTGATCGACTGCTCTCTACGCTATCTGAGTGAGGAATGAGGTGGCCCTATCACCTTGTCGCGCTTTCGGCCAGTAATTGACGGCATGTAGATCATTTCACTAGTATTTGGTAAATCGAGCTCGACTTCCTCACCATGTCTTATCCAGCTCCTTCCCCTCAATTTCCATGACGTACCATGAGAACTTTTAAATATCTCAAACATGTGCACCAGGTCTGTGGGGAGAGTTGTGCAGTTGAATACATGGATGAATGCAGCATAACGGTTTTCATTCACATCGATTTGTCATGCGCACTGACCGCTCTTTCTTTGACGCGTATGACATCACTCACCTAAATGTTGTTAGTAAATTTCGTCCCTAATATAGCTTTTGCTTTCTCACTAAATAGTCACATGGAGGAAGAAACTGAACATGTTGCTCGTCATGAAATGCGATTTGGATTCTTTCACTTTCCCCTGGTGCGTTCGACCCTTGCACATTCACAGACGAATTATCATGTCTCACAATTTCGTCACTGAAATCAAGAAAAAGCTGACACCTAGCAAAATTGGTAAACAACATGCTTTTCACCCCGATCAGACATCCAAAATTACAGTTTGCATATCAATTCTTCGGCACACAAAAGAGCCATCACCCTCTCTTCGTTGGAATGCGATATCTATATTGTAATTAGCTGGAGGCTATATACACGGGTAAACGCTTGCTGATTCAACTGTCTTCGCTTTCAGCAAGGTTGACAAATCGGGCTCCCCGGCTCGCTCACCACTAGGTATGCTCAATCATCACTGCGGCTTCCCTGAACCAAGCCTAATATGACTACTGTCTTGCCAAGAAGTCCCTTGCGGCTTTCGCGATATTCCGGGGACAGTGTCAAGACACTCCATAAACTCTCGAAATATTGTCGATGGAGGTGCCTGAGCGTCATCATCCATTGGCGGCTGAACTCCTGTTCGAAGCCTCAATTCGGACGTGTCGTACATCTCATCTTGTTAACGGATGTAGTCGGCCGCATCCTCCCATCCCAGTTGAGTCAATATGTCGAGCTTCATCTGGTTCTGCCGAAACCTCACACAGTGTTGCCGTACAATTTTGGTGATTGTGCCCATCACCCTGCTGGGTTCATCATCTTCGCTCAACTGCCTCCGCCCAGTCGATTCATCATCGTGATTTTCCCCATCATCGCCATCCTCGGACCTTGCAAGATCACTCAGCCTGTCTCGGATAGCAACCGATATCTCCTCAAATGTCATTTCGTGCTCTCTGAACGTCAAATCCCGCGATTTCAGCATGCGCCATATCGTCATGCTCTCTCTGAACCGCTGCCTCTGCGTCCTCAACTGGCATTCTTCCCCAAGCGGTTTCTCTCTTAACATAATCCTCAATCCATTTCGCTTTCGCTTCAGTGCTGAAGAAGTGCGTTTCTCGTCGTTTCTCCACCGCAAGCTTCCTTTTGCATCGCAAGCCGCGCAATGCCCCAAGGGCTCGGACTCTCTCTGACTCCAGGCGGCTTTTGTCTTCACTCACTTGTTGTTGTCGTTGGGTTGACCGATTTGTCGATTTGCAGTATCTGCCCCCCAGATGTGGCGAAAAGTTCTGTTTCGGAGCATTGACCATTGTAGTGTGCGTTGACTTTGTTGTTGGGCGAGATGTTGGATGTTGCAAGTCATGGACAATCTGGAGGCAAGCTGCATCGTTTATGTCAAGGTTGGTACGTTTACTCATTTTGAACAAAGCAAAATTTCGCACTTGACTGTTAATAAATCAAGAATAGTGATGCTAACCATACAACATGACATGATTGTTAGCATTATTTTCATGTAATATCACGGGGCTTATTTGAGACAAACATCAGCAGACGTCCCTTCTCTCGAACAACATCCTAGGGATATCTAGCTAACAGGCGATTGCGGCAGTCGTACACCACAATTTATCCTTGGTAACAAACACACAACATCAGACTGACTGATTGCAAATTGCGTGGCGCAGGGAAACCCTTGCAACTTGCAGCCATACACAGCAGGATTCATCGTGAGTATAACGATTATGTTGGCTGCTACTCATTCCATTCTGACTTGAAGCTACCTATATAGTCCTCAGCGCTTCTCACTTCCTCTCGTTATCATCTTCGTCTTCTAATCCACATCATCACATCATGCATACACAATCACCTCCACCAGGTGAGAGCGCATCGAATATTGGCAGCTTGGCGGGCACTACATCAAATACTTCAATCCTTGGTACACAGCAACAGCCCGGACCCAAGTTAGTTCACAGCGATGCTGCCAATGCAGCCACCAATCATATGACCCAGGATGCAAATTTAAAAATCGTCCGTCAGACTGGAAGCGGCAAAAATCAGAAGCAGCATGCAGCTGGATGTGAGTACATCCATATCGAGGCAAACGGCGGTTGATTAACCATATAATGTGCTGCGAGTGTCCGTAGAGAGCTACATAACAAATTTATCGCTGGCTTTATCGGCAAACCTCCATGGTCGACCAAGGCATTTGTCCCCACAGTCTGGCAAATTCAACATCATGATGTTGTCATCCCTGGGATTGTCCCAGATGAATTTTCTAATGAGCATCCCCGTGAGTGGAAGAAGCAGGCTTTAATCACATTAGAGGAGTCTACGGAAGCGTATATGGTTGAGATAAAAGCCAAATTTCATTGTCAGAAGCAGCAACTAATGTCTTGTAGGGTTTCAACAGGGCTGCGACTATGGCAAGGCAAGGAAGTCGGGTACAGCTGGAACATTCCGACATGCGCCCGGCGTTGAATATGGCGAAACTGGCAAAAGAAGGCTGTACGTGCACCGCAATGTAGGCAACGAAAGATCTCAATAAGAAACCACACTCCGAGGTCCGAGAAGGGAAGGAGCGGGGTGTTGAGTTTCCTGGGCATAACAATGTGAAGGCTGAGATACAAAGACAGCCAGGAATGCTTCGTCAGACCCAGACACCTGGCTGCCTTCCTTGCCAAAAAGGCACCGCAAACAAACCGTAGACACGCTGGAGACGCAAAGAATCAGGTGCACCACCACCCGACCGACGCAGAGAGCGGACTGTAGAGCCGACTCAACCTCTGCCTGGCACGCCACCCGCCCCAACCGGCAACACTTCCGGAGCTCAACATTCCCAAATCGTCAATTTCCTGGTCAGATATACGTATTCGCATACACCTCTTCCCTGTGCGGAATTTTTCGACCATGATGAGGATAGCCAGCATGATTCTGATTTTCATCCAGATATGCTGACTGATGAAGGAACATACACTGGCTAGTACACTATGTGTTGTGTGGTAATGCAGCTAACATTCATGTTGAAGACCAGAGCTGCGGATTGAGCGATCCTGCAACTGATGACGAGCATTGACCGAAAGACATGGGATTTTGGAGATTATTAATAGATATCTCCATGTATTATTAAAAAACAACTTAGTGATCAAGAAGAAAGTAAATGATTATGCCAGAAAGGCAGCCAAAACAATGTGAATGATGGACTGTGCCAATCAAATGATTGCATATTGTTGATACAGCCATGGCTAAATGAGCATCAACCGAGCATCAACAATTGTAGGTCATATAAGTCTGGTCATTTGAAATTGATTCGCCCATTGTTATACATAATGCAAGTATTGGCCACCTTTATAGGCAGAATTAAAACAAAACGCTCCCTACCTAATCTTGAAAGTGAGCTTCAACAGAGCCACAACAATTTTTGATCATGCGTCCTGGGAAATCACACCGCCAATAGGTTGCAGTCAGTCATATCGGATTTCTTGGCCTCCTTGATAGGCAATACAGATTGCAATACCCTCCCTGCCCCATCTTGAAAATGACCGTCAATGGAGCGTCAACGATCTTTAGTCATGCGTCCTGGGAAATCACACCACTGATAGGTTGTAGTCAGTTATAAAGGAATTTTTGGCTGACTTTTTAGGCAACACAGATTGCAATACCCTCCATGCCCCATCATGAAAATAAGCGTCAACGTAGCGTCAATGATTGTTGGTTGTGTATCATGGGTAATCTGGGTGGCGACAGGTTGCACATTGTCATAAACTGATTATTGGCTGCCTTTATAGGCAAAAGTGAAAGTGAAAAGCTTCCTGCCCCATCTTGAAAATGAGCGTCAACACAGTGTCAACGATTGTTGGCCTTCCATCATGGTCAATCACAGCACGATGTGGTGGTTATTGTCTATATACATCGTTTTGACTGTTACTATACACGGAAAGGCTCAAGAATACTTAGTGATAGCTCTGTAGATGAAATTACTTGTTACTGTCCCGGAGGATTTGGCTAGAATATCCTGTATATATCTCCCTCGAAAGGCTGCCATATCCTTGTTTATGGATGCTTGTGATCATGCACCACTCATTGTACCGAAGATGCAAGACCAAATATTGTTGACGCTCTGTTGACGCTTGTTTTCAGGATCTGGTTGGGGGTGTGAGTATGGGTGTTTTGGACGTCAAGGTGGCTAATACGTCGGAAATGAACCGTGACGTACCAATGTCAATATTTCACAAATATCATTAGCATATCTGAATGCGACCATAAATGTGAAACCCAAAACGCAGAACCGGAGATTGGACCCGATGGGTGTGGCTAATCCCAGCAAAACCTGTGGGTTGACGGGTATGGGTCTGGGTTTCGCCCGCCATGAGTGCGCAGGTTGGGTCTTCGGACACGTCTGAAACCGACCCGACCCGGTTTTGCTGGCAACACCTGGTCCGCTGGCGGGTTACCCGGACCCGTTGCTAACACTACTCATTGCATGAGAAAATAATCTTTAGTCGATAGTAGCATTTGGGAGCAGAGAACGGAACAGTTCCCTAGTTTCCCTGGGTGGTAGTCCTCATATGCATTCTGGGTGAAGCTTTATGATTCTTCTCATTATCAGTCTGGAAGTCATTAGTGGCTGTTATAGATTCGGACTTTGGGTTGATCCCCCAGTGTAACAGAGGTGCAGCTCATACCGACAGCGGCATGGAATCTAGTAATATGAATGCAATGCTG
>Ga0307515_10002753_pt1 | contig 37580 bp, 33 predicted proteins | sample 17_EM_MG_FD_194513 | JGI IMG/M metagenome (GOLD analysis project Ga0307515, IMG submission 194513) | Populus trichocarpa ectomycorrhiza microbial communities from riparian zone in the Pacific Northwest, United States - 17_EM | ecosystem: Host-associated > Plants > Roots > Unclassified | place... | reverse complement strand
TACTATTAGTATTTGTTACTGCCTCTCCTCTGCCCCTGTTCCAGTGGATCGAGCCAACATCTCTCTTTGTTTATCGTTTCTCCTCTGCCTGCTTGCATTGGACTGAATCGACACCTAGTAGTAGTGCCCCTCTTCATTGTTTCTTAACCTTTGCCCTCCTTTATTGTCTCGCAACCCTCTGCTTCTTTTTGAACCTCCGTCTTGTCGACCACGGCTACGAAACTCAATGAGCACAACTATCGACAATGGGCCATAGAAGCGAAAGCCCTACTTTGAGCGCAAGGCCTCTGGAAATCCATCTCTGGAGCAATGCATGTTCCCAGGCCTCCAATTGTAGCGGCCAGCGACGCCTCCGCGACTACTACCACAGCTCGTGACCCTTGAGATGCCAGTTACGACTTCCTCCCGGAATCCACTGCAACGTCCAATCTCAATCAGTCCTACCACTTCCTCTGTGATTGGGAACGCTGGCAAATGAACAATGACAAGGCATGTGGACAACTCACCGCCCTGATGGAGTAAACAATCCAGATACGGTACCGAGACCTCACTGAGCCGAAACAACTTTGGGATTAGAACAAAACCCACTTTCAGCAGGTCATCAAGCTTGATGGTCGATACGAGATGGCGAAGCTCACATCATGTCCACTCGAGTCATATCCCACAGTCACAGAATGGATCTCAGCCCAGGACAAGATAATCAATGACCATGCAGTATGCGACATCACGATCGAAGACTCTTGGAGGAAATTCTACATCATGTCCAACCTCCCGAATACCGAAGAATAGCGAACCTTTGCATTCACACTCGAGCTCACTGAGAAAGCGGATACAGTGGCGAGCATTGTCACCCACCTCCTGTCCTTCCAAGCCCGCCTCAACAGGGCCCGCGGTCTTGTTCCAGATGCCGCATTGTTTATATCCAAGACAGGTCGAGGACGACACTCGAAGCGCAACGACAGGAAGAGCGACGACAGGAAACGTGACGATAGAATGGGGGACGATTGGAGAGCCAGGTCATATGCCATCGATGTGGAGTAAAGGGCCATATCAAGAAGAAGTGCAGGAGTAAGCATAAGTGGACCTCGTATGAGAAGTCTAAAAGTGATGCTAACCTGGCTTCGACTGCATCAACCTCTACTGCCGAGTTCGAGTCAGAGTCATTCCTCTTCTCAGTCATACATTCGGACCCTGTCTCGGTCATACATTCCGACCCTATCCCGGACACTATGCCAGACTCTGTGATCACATTCAATGTGGCATTGGCAAATCGATCTGCAGAATATTGGATTCTTGACACCGGTGCAACAATTCACGTCACCAGCAATCGTCACCTCTTTGAGACCTTTCACCCCATGGCAAAGGGGGAACATCAGGTCAAGATGGCAAACAACAACTTTGTCGATGCCGAAGGCTCTGGAACAATCTTGTTTTACTTCGACAGGCCAAAAGCGAAGCCCGCGAAGATCATCCTGCAACATGTCCTTTATGTGCCAGCCTGCGGCACGAATAACCTCCTCAGTATCATTCAGTCATTGAGGAAAGGAGTCAACTTCAATTCCAAACTCGATGGAGCTACGGCAAGCCTTGGATCGGTCGTCGTATATGAAGCACCACGCATCAACAGTCTATCTGTGCTAAAAGCATCTGTGGCCTCAATCTCGAAAGCATCGGTAGCAGTAGATTATCCACCGACCACCACACCGAGCTCCAATCGGAGCACCACTCCAATCTCCGTTCCCGAGACTTCCGAGTCCTATTCTAACATTTGGCCCGTGGTTGATGATAAGGATATTCTTGTTTGGCATGCTCGCCTTGGCCACCTCTCCTTGCCAGCTATCAAACCGCTCCCGAATGCAGTCAGAGGTATCTAATTGCATGCTAAGAGCCCATCCACATGCACTTGTGAGGCATGCATCATGGGCAAGATGTTCCGGAAGCCTTTCCAGCCCTCAGAGGATAAGGCAAAGACTCGACTTCTTGTGTTGATTCACTCTGATGTGATTGGGCCAATGCAGACTCAGACGATGCATGGCTACCAATATATCATTATGTTTACCGATGACCACTCGAGATACACCAATGTCTACATTATGAAAGGCAAATCTCAGGCTGCAGCGAAGTTCAAGGAGTATGTGGGGAAAGTGGAGAAGCAGTACCCAAAGTCGAAGGTGTGCCGAATTAGAGTTGATGGAGGAGGCAAGTATGCTAGTCGTGAGCAGTTTCTTGAGTACTTGGCAGAGGAAGGCATCATCAGGGAAGTATCAGGCCCATACTCACAGCAGCAGAATGGGATTTCAGAGAGATGCAATCGCACCATGCTGGACTCGGCGCGGTGTATGCTGAAGCATGCTGGAATGCCGAATAAGCTCTGGGCCGAAGCTGTGTCCACAGCAGTCTACATCATGAATCGATTACCATCCCGAGCTCTGCCCAATCCCAATTCGACACCATTCGAAAGATGGATGCGGAAGCAGCCCGATATCTCCCATCTTCGAACTTTTGGCTGCCTAGCATTCACATCAATCCATGGCGACCTCATGAAGAAGCTTGATAACCACGCCTAATAGTGTGTACTCCTCGGCTACTCGGCGGAGACATCGACACAGTACCAAGTTATGGATGTCAATTCGGGCAGAGTGTTCATTGCACAAGATGTCAAATTTGATGAGTCTACCCTGTATCACCAGCTACTAAAGACTAAGCCTACAAAGATCGCCTTCGAACCAGCCGAACAGGATAAGGATTCGGAAATTGAAGAGCCTCCAAATGTGGTGATACAGTCCCCGAAAGCCAAGTTACAGCCTCCGAAAGCAGCTGCGTTGCCTCGTGCGTTGCCTCGTGCGATCAATCCAATTGACCACTCCGATGATGATCTCACACCACCTCCAGAGACACCGCCTGCGGAAACCTCGCCTCCAAAGCCTAGAAAGAGCGGGAGAACTGCAGCTAATGTCAGCATAGCCATGATGATCGAGCAAGGCCCTAAGACATACCGTGCAGCATTTGATGTAGAGAATGCTGAGCAATGGAAGGAAGCTATCGGCAAGGAAATGGCATCAATGGAAAGTCATGAGGTTTTCACCTTCGTTGAGAAAGTCCCAGAAAGTGCTAGTATGATTGGAAGCCGTTGGGTTATGGGAAGAAAGCTAATGGCTAATGGGACAATTGACAAATGGAAAGTTCGACTTGTCGGCCGCAGCGATCTCCATAAGCCTGGCTACTACAATGACATCACCTCTCCAGTCATTGATTCCGCATTGATTTGGCTTGCCCTCAGCCATGCAGCCAAGCGCATTGTTGCTATCACTGTCCTCGACATCCCGAGTGCCTTCCTCGGCTGCCCTCTGCATGAGACTCTCTATATGCGCCTCCCTGAAGGCGAATGGCCTGATCCATATGGCCGCACCAGACCACTCGTCAAGTTGAATAATACTGTGTACGGCATCAAGCAAGCGAATCGGGAGTACTATGAAGAAGTCTTTGACTTGATAGTTGACAACCTCAATCTCCAAGCCTCGATTGCAGCTCCCGGTCTCTTCTTCAGGGGCAATGTCGGCGAAGCAAATGGCACCTGAATACCGGTCTACGTCGACGATATCATGATCATCAGCACATCGGCACATCGGTCCTTGTTGCCTCCATTGCATCTCGACTGTACGATCGATTCAAGGCCGCTGGCCAAGTCCCGGTGCCTGACAACTTTCAATATCTCGGCATGACGGTCACTCGAGATGGCAGCAAAAGATCAATTGCCATCGACCAAATTGGCTACATCAACCGAGTTCTTGACTGCTTTGAAATGACCGACTGCCGGAAGCGTTCAACTCCGATGGAGATCGGCTACAAACCCCATGCCGTTCAGGCCGATAAGCAACCTTTCGACGCTAGAACATACCAGAAGGCTATTGGTTCAATTCTTTATGCCGCTCTCGGTACTCGCCCAGATATCACCTATGCAATCTCAGTCTTGGGCAGATATGCCGCCCAGCCCTCGACTCTCCATTGGGAAGCCGTGGAGCACCTACTTCGATATCTCCAAGGCACATCCGACAACAAATTAACAATCTATGACCCAAGCCTCGGGCATCACTCTCAGTCAATCTTGTACTATGCCGATGCAGACCTGGGGGGAGAAGCAGACACGAGCAAGTCCACCTCGGGAATCGTCGTCTAAGCCCTCGGAACCCTCCTCATTTGGATGTCGAAGAAGCAGAGCATAGTAGCCCAATCGTCAATGCAAGCAGAGATGATTGCTACAGCGTACAGCAAAGTGCAGATCGACTGGCTGCGAGATCTCGTCTCAGAGATAGGAATTGGCAGAGGCATCACCAGGCGTATTCTCAATGACGGCCTAAACTGTGTTACGACTCTCAACTCCGGCAACTTCCAATCTGATAGCCGGCACCTACGACTCCGGTACCACTCAATTCATGAAGCTATTGCCAAAGGCGAGATTGGAAGCTTTAGGGTTAAAGTGGAAGTTAATTCTCGGCCCAGAAAATCGTAGTCCGGGATCAGGCATAGATCTGCCCGGACGGGGCTGACGGTTGAGAACCCTGAACCAGTCCTTACCCGTAGGCATATTTCGCTACGTAAACCATCTGAGGTGCAGATGTAACGGCCGATACCAGTAGGTACCACAGCGTATGGCAATAGAAAGTAATTGGGACAAGATTATCGCTGAAGATCTAGGACTCGTTGCGAGTCATCTATATAGAGATGTCGTTACTCGACCCTGGACACGTCACACGTCGCCATACTGTGCACCCACGCACGGTCTCCAGATGCTCCCCCGGGAGTTCCTCCAAGTGCACCTGAGACTAGTCTCCATCTGCACGCATCAGTGTACCTCAAATTGCACTCACGTACGGTTTCCTAGTGTACTACCGAGAGTTCCTCCAAGTATACTTGAGGGTAGTCTTCATGTGCATACCCGATTGTAACTCCAAGTTCAATTGAGTACTTTCTCTAAGTTTACCCTAGTGCAGCATCCAAGTGAACCCTCGAGAGTACCTTCAAGGGCACTTGAGTATAGCCTCCAAATGTACCCATACACACCTTCTAAGCGCACCCTAGAGTGTACCTCTAATTTTCACTCCAGTACCATTGTTAAGTGCGCTCGAACGCACCTTCTTAGTGATTTCGCGAAGTGTATACACCTTGCGTGTCTACAGCAAGATTCGCTTGTTTTTGCTTTCGGTAACTGTAACTCAACCGCAACACATCTGTTGTGACCATTCGTGGTAGCTGCCCATCCATGGACGGGTGGTACCTTCATACACAGGGCGGTTCGATGATCATGAATGGTACCACCATTCATGGACCCATGAATAGGACAAACAAAAATATACAAATAAAATTTTAAAAAAATAGCTTTGCTTATAAACATATAAGTACTACTGAATATCTCTTCTACGAGTCCGTTAGCTTTGCTTTTTCGTTTCGCTTTTACAAGTCAATTGGATTTGCTCTGCGTCTATATAATTTCTTCTAACCCTTTACTACCCTCTGATTATGGTGCATACGAAATTTTTCATCCTTGTAGAAGTTAGCTTCAGCTGGTTTCAAGTAGCAGTATACCTAGTTTTGACATGGAGAGCTTTTCATAGAGTAGTGGAAATTTTTTAATTTCGCTAGTTTTACTGACTTCATCTGTAATTATTTTACTCAGCTAACTTTATTAGCAATTAAATTACTGGCTCTCAATGGCAAATTTAATTTGGATATCTCCTTTTTCACATGTCCCATTCATGGGTCCATGAATGGTGCTACCATTCGTGGAACTGCCCTGCCATGCATTGTACTACTCGTCTATAGGTAGGGCGATTCTATGAACGGGCCAGAACACATCGGGTCAATTTCTCAATAGTCGCATATTGATTGCAAGTGGGTATTCTTGAATTTGTATAGTTACGAAAAATGTTGATTGATTTTCACAAAGTGGTTGTGGAGTGAGGCAGCAGGTTAAGAGATTTGTACGCGAGGTGGAAAACATTATGCTGAGATGTGCGCAGGGATTGATTGCCATACAAATTAACTTTCGATTTCTAATAAGGTTATGGAGAACCCAACGACTGGTCTGGTCTATACGATCTATACGAAGGAAGACGCATCCGAAATGGGATATTATATATATAAAACCCATACAAAACGTAGCTCAACAAGCATACAAACTGCAACCCCACATGGTCACTGCGTGGTCCCCAGCGGCTTGCAATCATAAGATTGAATAATGTCTTGCACATAGAGAGTTCCAATCGGACCATCCGACGCACCCACTGCTTCCTGCTCCTGGCAGTTGTCGCCACTATAGAAGGTACAGACTCCGCCGCTGACGTTCAGGCTCGAGACTTTATTGACGAACTTCGACGGCGCCCGTTGGCATTCGGATTTTGAGCCTCGGATCGGGAACTCAAACCATTCGCAGTCTCCTTTCCATTGTGCATCGATGCAGAGCTCCACCCACACCGCGCTGGCGGATGCGGAGAGCATGGCGAAGACGAGAAGGCGCATGATTGTATAGCGGTGTGTAGGTGGGTGGGTTTCTAGCTGTGCTGCGTTTAGGATGTGGACGATACACTGCGTCGGGAGGGTTATGCGTACCTTCTGACGATTGAAGTGGTGTCGATAGGGTAGTAGTCGAAAGGGCGAGCGCACGGGTGTTGTTATACATGCGCCGGGTACGACGTAGAAGTGGATGCTTCTCAATATTGAAGTAGAAAGTGTTTATCCAGTAGTTATGCCGTTGTACTTGCTTCCCAGAATTGTGTAGCCCGCGTGGCAGGACCCTTTCATTTTGGTCGAGGGGTAGTCATATTACGGACTGGGTGATGAAACAACGTTCGGTTTCTGAGTTGTAGCTTCCAGGGAACAAACTTTCTGTGCCGTGTTGGTACGTTGAAGAGGTAGTGATCTATGACATGCTACACTATTTCCAAATTGTAGTATTGACAATTAGAACTGAAAGCAAGGTCCCCGAGCATCTTCTTTGCAGAAAGACAAAGCTTAAAAACTTGAGAAGTGCGAGGTTTGCCGTGTGTGGTGGTTGGGCAAGGATCGCGCTGACGTGGATAAGCGAGGGTCCTCTGCTATGACGCAATTTAGACGCAGGTATTATTCTTGTTCTGGTACCGTGGGTAATCATATATATACTACGTACTAATATATATTATACCCGGGGTAGGGGGAAAGAGGTGAGCCACTCCATTTCTGGCTTGCTACCACCGTATGGAATTATCAAGAACACCGTATATGTTAACGTGTTATTGTTATAAACTAGCCAAAATGTTTACCAGAAACAGTAGATTTTCTGCGCACTGACTTCTATGTTAGCATCTGTCTATGGCCATCACCTTTTTCTTATTACAAAATTCAATACCGGATTTGGGATGTCCTACATATTTTCCCCTACTCTGAGTATGATCCTAGATCTTGGAGTCCCTCGCAAATTACATAGGGCACAGATATGGGCGATATCCAAAGATGCTTAACTGTTTTTTCTCAACACAAAACTCCAGTAACAGTAAGAACGGCTAGCCGTGCGGCAGTTCGAACGTTCAGGAGGCCGTAGCTTTCTTGACCAGTGTCAGTGCCCGCTCCCTACCTCACTTTCCAGGTTTTGAATACTAGCACAGGGATTTGAACACTTGATTTTTCGTTACAGTTAATGGATAGAAAAGGGGAAGTTTTCCGTCCACTTTTGCATGTGATGGTGGTGGTGGTGGTGGTGGTGGTGGTGATGCAGAGGAATGTGCACATACAGCTCTTGTCATTCTATGTCGGTATCTATAGTACATACTATAGCAAACAGCAAGGTTCATTTGTCAATTTAGTACGGCATCACCCTAATGCTACTAAGGAATCCGTCCTGTTGGTTATCTTCATATGATTACTCTTTCCTGTAGCAAATCATCACACGCAGGTCTATAACTTAAAAGCAGCATTATAGATGTTCTAATTAAAAAAGCGATCACGGTAGCCCGTTTTACAATAAAAAGCGTCACGCTCGACGATACTAACATGATATGCACACTCTTAGGAGACTCCTACTGCTTATATTACATATGCAATATCTAAGACGTCTTACAGACCTGTACATATCTGGAATTTTTCTCCCTCTCTCCTCTTTGTACCGTCAGTCTATAGACGAATACGGTACTCCCCATGTTGCAACGGCTTAGGTAAAACCGACGCCAACGTGACACCCAGTGAAGCGCGAACGTCCAAACCTCGTCCAACCCGTATGGGTTTACGCATTTTGGAGTACGTTATGCGGTCGGACAATTTTGTCTTAAATGTTATGATGACGCAAACACCGTTCAAATCAGTGTTCCTAAGTGGCCAGGCCGGCTTAGCATTGGCGTGGCCTGGCCTTTGCGGCGGCTTTTTAATGAGGGTTGGGCTTTCCTTGGCAGAACTAAGCCTAAACAGAATATTTTGCTCGAAAAACTCTCTGCCGCCTAGACTAAGAAAGTCTCCAAAGTACGAAACATATACTATATCCAACTCAACCATCGTAGCCCTGCCATTGACATATTCTATCCATCAACCAGACCAAGGTGTACACAGGCCGATGCAGGCTTTTTAAATCACGTGCAGGCCGCCGCTAGCGCAGGCTTTCAAAATAGAGACCGCTTAGGAACACTGGTTCAAATTATATGCGATTATTGTTATATCCACCTCGCCTTCATATGCAGTTCCTAAGGGAGTCGGAAGTATGCTTCTTTAAAGGCATCGGAAAAGGTACAGAATAGTGCTTGTTCCTACACTAAAAGTAAAAGGCATTTAAGAGCAAGAATTGGGTTAGAGGTTCTATTGTGTGCCAATAAAAGGCATGGTGGAAATGGCACTGAAAAGGAATTATGCAACGCTTTTTTAAGAGTGCCTTTCCTCCCCGTGCCTTTTCTCCATATGATTGTTCTCCGCATTTGTTCTTTCTTGCCTTTTCGGCCTTTTCCCCTTCAAGGTGTACTAAAATCAGTAAAGATCCCCATCACTACAAAAGACACTGGCTAAAGGCACTAACCACTGGTGAGAACAACTGCCCCTCTGCCCCTCTCAACGAACCCAGCATATTAAAACTCGCGCCACTACAAGTTGCCACTTTGTAGCTTTTTACCAGTGCTCCTAAAGTCTCCTTGATGTCTGCACTGTGTTGGTGTAGTCTAGGGTGACATGGGAATAGTGGCAGTTGCGGCGCGGTGGTGGTGGTGGCGGTGGCGGTGATTTGGCATACAGATTGTGCGAGGAGAGGAAGCAACGATGGGTTTTGAAACAGGAATATGAGCAGCCGATTGAAGCACTCCATGGGGTGAATAACCGAAATGTACCATTTGCAATTTGTGGCATCGCCTCAGCTAATGACACATAAAGAGACATGATTTACAAATCAAGGGACTTTCAGCAGGGTTCTGGGTATTGAAAATGTACAATTTTAAAAGTACAGCAGTAGAAAGTTCCCAATATAATGCACCTTTGGTGGCAGTCCAGGACTGTCAAAAATGTTACATGACAAAAGGGCACGCAATAAAAGGTATTAGGACTCCGTGTTGGCTAGCACCGGATATTTTACCCGGCCTAACTAAACCCTCAATCCTAAATCTCTGCGTTGCGTTGAAAATATAGCCGACCAGTAAATGGGTTGAGAGCGATTTAGGAGGTAAGGTACGAGGTTCAAAAAGTCTGGTGCGAGACAAGAGTCCCAGCACCTCCCAGTACCGTTTTTGCTATATAACCATTGCCTGTTCATTTTTCATTTGTATGGGGAAAAGTTACCAAAGGCAGGTTTCCGACACCCTTACAGACTAATCACGAACTCTCATTGCGCATGCTTTTGCGCGGCGCGCTCCATACAATGTTCTTGTAACGGCGGCACATGACGTGTCCAGGGCTGGGTAACGGTAACTTTATATGGTCGACTCGCGACGAGTCATTGATCTTTAGCGATAATCTTAACTGGTTGGGTAATAGCTGGTGGGAATCTTCTAGTCAGATGGATAGTAAGACTGATATGTTTTCTATGTGATAGGATTATGGGTATGACATTGAAATTTATAAGGATCTCTCCTTTATTATCCCCTACACGCTAGATTTTGGGAAATTTGTTACAGCAAGCTTGCAGAAATCTAATTGATGCGGTCAAATGTCAGATGTTGACCGGAGTGGCAGCTTAATTGTATAGCAGCATTGCTCTCTCTGTGCTGGTTACGTGTCGTCTTAAGATTACATATCTGACCCCTGTCGTTATATCCACTTATTCTCTCTCTCCACTTCCGCTCTGGACCTTTATTACAGTCTACTATAAGAGTTGAACGGTGGTGGAAAAGTTGGGTTGTTAAACCACCTGCTATACTGAGGAGTCTCGCAACACAATGCCAGAATTGCTGTCTCTAGCCTGCGCTGATGCTCCTCGGATCCATAGTTTTTAAACGCACATCCAACTGGGAGACATTGCTAGTTCGTCCCCGCTACAATTGAGGACTCTTTAGGATAGCATGAGTGACTGTTATTGATTGGTTGATAGACGAACATATAATACCAAGTTATTTCCATAGGATTCGCAATCTGACGGTAACTTTGAATCAAAATATAACAATCGATCGCATACCGAGCAGAACTAGTACTGTGAGAATTTGAAAATAGAAATCGGTGAATAAGAACGCTCCCATGATAGATGCCATTAACCTTGAACCTTGAACCTTGAAATTGTGGTGTATTTCACGATGGACAATCCACAAGATAAACTTCGTCACATTTACAAATAGCTAACCTCCCATTGAACAAACTTGATCCCAACACATAGAGCTCCAACTTCAGATCAGGAGTTTCAAATCCGTTTATTTTTTACAGTAGCGGTTGCTCATAGAATCAGGGTGCTGGGGGCCATAGTATTCTGTTACAGTCTGTCATTCGATTACAAGTTTCAATAAGCGAAGGGTAGAACCGTATGAATAGACTTAGATACAGGGAAGAGAGAAGGAGAAAGACTCGAAATATAAGAAGTGTACCCCTCACTATCAAGCCCCGCCAGCGGTCAGCTCAATTTATACATGGAACAATATTGTCTGGAAGGAGGTCGCCGATACATTGGAGTTGCCGAATCGACTCACACCCATCGACTGACTCATACACATAGATTCATACACAATTACTAACTCGCCACCCGTAACTCTCGCACACGCCACTTGGATCGATCTCTGCGAGATCTCCAGACTCTCTAGGTATATAAAGGCATAGATTCTCCATTTGGTAGTTCAATATACCTGACCACAGCGTGTAACAATGTTGAATATCCTAGTGGCGAGTGGCACTAGTGCATAGAGTTGCTCCGGCATAGCCGATGATATACCCGAAGATGCTGTGTATGTATGTCGAGTCTTTCTCCTTCTCCCGTCTCTCTGGAGTCTGTACCATAGAATACACGCCCACGGTTTTCATATTCTTATCGGAATACAACATACCCGCCCTCCGCCATTCCACCAGAATTCCAACCACAAAGCCTGCATCGTCAACATTACATAGTATTCAACAGGCCTGGTACGACGTTTCATGGCTCCATGGGTCACCCCGGCAGGATTAGCCACATACCCACAGCGCAGTCAGCGCAACTAGCGTTAGTTTCGATGCCATAATTCGCGTCACCCATGAGATGTTGTAGATCCTGGCTTGAAAATAAAGCAGCAAACGGGGCTCCAGAGTTCGCACTGTGCATTAGTGGGAACAGCACTTTATTCACTAGTTCGAATTGCTAGCATGGTGTCGCATTCCCCTCATACCACAATCATGATTCAACAAACTCGACATCACATAGAATGGGCCTTGTTCCGGGCGATGAATCCATAATTCGAAGACTTTTAACAGGTAACAAGGTGTTTGAGATGTCCTTCGCGGATCTCAGGTACACTCAACTGGATGTTTCTATGCGTGGAATGCTGCTCCGGTAGGTAATAAGTCACAAACCCCTTCCAGCCTATTCGACCGACAGCTCGCCTCAGAACATTACCGCGTTGTTTACAATAACCGTTTTCGCCCTAATTACACCTTACCCCTAACCCCGTATACACAACCTTCAACATCTCTGATTCTGCCTCAACCCTACCGCCTAGAACTATCGCACCTCACTCCTTCCCCTTCCCCTCACCCTGTTTAATCCACCCCAGAACCCTCCGGACGTCTACTACCGCCGCAATGTGCCCCTCCGCCGTTGATAAACCATGCGTCCTCCCCGCATGAACAGTTATAAACGGCAACTGTTTCGTCGGTTCTTGAGTAGTGCTAGTGTTGGAACTATCCGAGACTGTCTCGTGCCATTGTTGTTATTGAAATTATCTTCATTCTGGGCGATGGTGAAGCCGCCTCTAGTGAGACTAGAAGCGAGGACCGTGGTGGAACAGCAGCACAGGTGGTTTTAGGAGGTAGAAATAAGTACTCCAGTACTCACCCGGGAACACCACGACCTTGAAACGCGAATAAAGCTTCGTAACCGTAGCCAGGATACACCTATTCTCATCAGCCGCATCTTCGGCCATCCCACAAAATCCATCCCTCCATCATCAACTGCCACAAACCTTCCCCCTCTGGCCGTAACGTCGTACGCATTCTGAGAACTCATCTCATAAACTTGAGCGTGAAGGAAAACTCGCGGACCAGGACGGCCGCCATGACTTGCATGATTATCTCAGGCGCTGGAGTGTCACGGGGGTCGACGTATGCTGCGTCCCCAAGATTGAAGGATATGGGGAAATGTTGCTGCTATGATCATGATAAACCGAAGCCACAGAGGAGGCGTAGAGTATTTCTTTGGAAGCTTGTTGTTGCCGTTGGGTGATCCGGAGAATCGCGGACAGGGAAGGCGATAAGAATTGCGCGAGGTTGTCGAATTAAGTGAATAAGCAGCCCGAGTCTAGTAGGGAATTTTTTGAGGAGTAGCCGTTGGAGCGGAGAGAAGGTGTGGGGGAAGGGGAAGGCGGGGAGAGTTCCACATGTTTGGTGGGAGTGGTGGGAGGGGTGGTGTAGGACTGGGAGGGTGGAGGTGGGGACTGGGAGTGCGCGGAAGGCTTGGAGGTGCTAGTGTGGCGGGGATGCGAGGAGGGAGAAGGTATCGGGAAGATGGTGGGTTAGGGTTAGGGGATACTTGAGCCGCACGTCACAATGCCTTCTTTTCCCATGTAATGCCTACCCTCAGCAGGTTCCTTCTGCCACAGCCTCCAATCCACAACCCACGAACTCCTATTCATCGAACCTTCGTGTGGACACCTCTCCATCTCACTGCGCTGCATATCACTCTGCTCCCTCCTTCCCCCTCCCTCCTTCCCCCTCCCTTCACAACCGGTACTTCCCTCCTCCCATGCACATGCAGCACTTACCCCCTAACTGCTCCCACCGAGTATCCACCCTCTAACCCTCAACTCTCCTGCCCTTCACGATCTCCTCCACCCCTTCGACCCCCTCTAATTCACCCTCTCCAGCACCCCCATCGGTGCCATCCGCACCTTTCGCCACCGGCCACTCTTCAACATCGCCTTTTCTGCACTCCCACTACAATTCGTCTTCGATAAGTACTACATCCACTTCGTCCATAGTAGATTAATTTCCGTCGGAAGATAGCGTTCCTGGCGTACACCTACCGTCAAGGGATCGCTGGTTGAGTGGGGGTGCATAGAGTTTGTTCTCCATCTTCCTTCATTATCTCGACCCGAACCCCTGAACCCCGCGCCCCTTACCCCACCCTCTTAATCCAGTGTTAACTCAACTCCACAGATACCTATTCTAACCTCCTCCTCCCTCTTTCGGCAGCTGTCATTATTCTCAGCTAACATCGCATTGTCGTTCTCCAATGCCTATATGACCCAGGACTACCAGTGAAAGTGGAGGATGGACCGATGTTGACAGGTTATCGTGTTTCGGTCACAGAGAGTGGGGACGAGTTTTCATGTGCCCTTCGGGTTGGTCGGGATATTGGAGGTGTTTCCGCCGGTATTGAGGAAGCGGCAAGTGAAGGAGGGGAAGCGGCAAGTGACGAAAAAGAGGAGATCAGAGGAAAGGGTTGGTGAAAGGAAATAGGGAGGAAATTTGGCCCCGATATGTCTTGTGTGAAGGATGGGCGCTGAGCGTTGATTTTAACGGCAGTAGTTCGAGTGTCCTTGCCGGCGTAAGAAGTCACCTCATATCAAGCGAAAAACATCGCTCTGGTCGTTACAAGCGATGTTGCGTCGGATTTTTTCGTCTGTGGAACAAATGTGCGAAGCTATATCTGTCACAACAAAGGCTCATACCCACCGATGTCACTTAGAAGTAATCTGCGGCGAAATAAAGTACTCACCACTAATCGGTGCGTTCAAAAGTCGGTTTCGTGGACACTAAGTTGGGGTGCTTATCACACATTTCGGCTCACAAGAAAGATGAAGAGAATAGAGCGGAACGTAATGCCATCTGCGCATGCGCAGCCAGGAAGACATATCATGTAGAGTTGAGAATGAAAAGGGTTAGTTGTGTACCCACGAGTGATATGTACGATTGCGCGATGGACGAAATTGCTGTTTGAAAAGCTCTAGCATATTAGATATGCTCACAGGGAAGGTACTTCAAAATCAAATGCGGCAGCCCAACTAATATCTGTTTCCAGAAGCCACGTGGCCCATTAGCCACACTAACTAACTTAAATCCCTCGATGACCGTGCTGTACTGACGCTGGGTCCCGAGCGAGATATGTTAAAGCAGAAACAGCCCAGAGGCTAGATGAACCTCGCGAAGCAAACAAGTGGGAGTTCTTACTTGGCGAAAATTATACAGCAGCTACTATCCAAAAGGTCTCGCTTGGAGGCCGCCGCACCAATTTGGAAGAGACCGTAAGGTACGTGTTCGAAGCATCAGATTACGAACTGGTTAGGTGTTCAATTTTTTCAACCTGACGAACGAATACAAGGAATATACCGACCATGTGCCTAATGTGGAAAAGGTTCATGTGCTGACAGGTTAAATTTTATCGGTAGAGAATACGATGTGGAAGTGACACATTGGCTGGGCAGCCTTACATGGGGGGTGAAGCAAAAGTTGTTATTGGTGGATATGTCCTTATTACCCTGAGATTTCAACTTTTTCTCTGAGAATTTTGAATACTGGCCAGCGCACCTTTTACACATCACAGAGCCCCGATTTTTGTTTGCTCTCTAATGCAGTGTAGATTGGATACGGCAGTTTTCGGATGGGTTCGATATCCTGAACCCAATTTCGCGGTATAAATTGGTAAGGAGTCCTAACATTCTTTGACACCATCCCTTCATTCTCGTACTAGATGATCTTGTACGATGGCTTGCAAAAGCGCCGGCAAACCAAACTCAGATATATCTGGACTAGGGGTAGATCCTCCATCTTCGTTCCATTATGAGAGTTTCCGCTAATTTTGTTGCGACATAGGTCCTTACTGCCATCCTGTTACAGGCGGTTATGTCCATGGGCCTTTCGGCGATTACGTTTATGTTAGACTATGAGCACAACTTGGATTCCTGGATGAAGCTAATGAAACTGAACAGCTTGAGAGATATTTCGAAGGAATCACGGATCAACAAGTTGCGCTGGAAGTTAGCTAATCGTCTCCTGATTTCCGCAGGTGAAGGTCAATCTCTTGTTGGTAAGCATAGACATCATCCTTGAACCCGTTCATTGAAACGCATGTCTGACTTAACAATATACAGCACTTGGTTTGTTGTTTACGGCATTACTAGGTGCTAAAAGTATGAGCCTTTACCATTTCCATATTATATACGACACAGTCAGTATTATAACGTAAGCAACACGAAGGAGAATCATGTCTCTAAACCTTCAGCCAAACATCACGAGTCTCACTGACGCTACGAATAGCATTACCCATGCCCTCTCTATCAGCCGGGTTAGCGACGAAACCAATGGGTTAAACCTAAAGTCTCCTTGGGTAATCCTAATCGGGAGCTATCTGGTTCTTTTTGCTACTTTCATCGTTACCTTCGGTAAAGAACTGGAAAGCTGGGACGACAACATACCTGGCCGCTGTTACAGCGCTCGTTACATGAGCCATCCAGACACACCTCACCCAAATGCTGACAAGATTTACATTGCAATCACTTCACTTTATACAATTCTCGCATTTGTCATACCTTTTGCCATCAGAAGGTTCCAGAATCGGATGATAGAGCAGGCCCAGAGGAGAGAGAAGGCCATGGGCCCGAGCATCGAGCCTCAGCAACAGAGGGAAATGATGCTATGGACGAAGACTCTCCTCTGGTTCACTGTGACTAGCTGGCCAAACGTGATGATGCTGTTACAATTGCTGGTACACCTTTACAGTGGCGTGTCCTTAAGAATCAGCAACGCGCACCTATTTGAAGGCGGCAAGGATGAGAGTGAGTGGGGATTTGGTCAGATTTCGGCGGTGGCCATGGTGACCTCCAACCTACTGCAATGTGTTAATCGATATATAGGTGTGTAGTCCATTTTCCAGGACGTTTATGATTAAGCGTTAACTATGAGCTTTACTAGAGTACCGCAAAAAGACTGAAGCCCTCTGCGGGGAACATGATTCATCTGTTTAGTCTCAGGCTTAGTGAACCTGTTGTGGCTACCACCAAGCTAGCAGCGGTACTCAACAAAGTTGAACCAGGGGTAGTTCGGAAGGGTCGGAGGAACGTTTGTTGTATTTCTGGTGTTGGTATACACGAAAAGAGAGTTGGGGAGAACTGAGTAAAGATGTCATTTTATGGTTTGCGATGAATGTGTGCGCAATTCAAATGATGGTGCATGTAGCAATATAGGGAGAATTGTGTCAATAGACTTAGGTATAGAGGTGAAGGAGACAGACTATAGACAATAGAATGGCAAAAGCGTGAGATTTACCAAATGTCCATTCGAATGGAAAACGGAGTTATCCACAGACCCGTCACTATTTCAGTAATTTAGATAGGGTGATACACACAACAGGTTACTTTATTAGCATTTAGTCTTGGTATGCAGTAGACATGTCCAAAATAATCTCGTATCAACGAAACGCTGTCAATAGCTGCCGTACGACAACAAAAGCTTTGCTGACGGGTATCTTACAGCCGGAGTAATATCGTATAAAACCCTTTCGATGAGTAAATATTTCTAGCAGACATCGCTAGAAAATGTTCGCTACCGTAGCCTCCTAAGAAACGGAACTCGCAGATATCATCCCAAGCTACAGGAGTATCAGACCTTTCGCCAGGGTCCTCGTAGCGCTTCGCAATAGAGTACCCTAGAGTAGATAGCTATGGGCTCGGGTAGTTAGTAATTCTTGGGTGGCCAACAGTGGCCAGATATGAGTACATAACCCCAGCTGCCGGGAGAGCCAAAATATCAGCGAATATATAGTAAGATACAGCATCAATTCATTTGAATGTAGAGAATAGTTTATCACCAACGTAAGACAGAGTCAGGGTCGCCGCAGAAGAGCAAAGTATGCCAAGTTGTGATGATAATGATGGTAGTAGTGATGGTGATGATGTTGTGATGCTAGTGATGGTAACAACGAAGATGGTACGAGTGCAATGGAGCTGTATGTGAGTTGCAAGCGCTTTTAGTTGAAATATATCCAGACTAGTACTGCAATATCGTGTGATAGTCCAGTTCAGACCAGTTCAGACCAGTCTAATCCCGGTCTCGACCAGACCGAGCCTTGCCCTAGACATTGCGTCATTTCCTTAGCGTTAGTTTGAGTGCTAAGTAGGTAATACATTGACTACTAACTAAAATGTTTCCAGTTCACTTATAGGTTCTCTGCCATTGGTTTTTTTTATACCAGCTCCTGGCGGCATACGTCTCCAGTTATTCCTCCATACATCTCAACATGGAAACAAATATCTCCGAAAATCATCTACAACCTCAAATGTCACCTTTTGCTTCGGTTTGGAAGCATTTATAGGATTCTTATATAGAAGCATATTGTAAATATGAAAAGAGAGTGTAGAATTGTTGCTTTTGGTGATGTCTTTTGGGTAAGAGTAGACCTTCCCGAAAATATCCTCATGGGCATAGTAATCGCACTTTGCTTTCGGTCTTTGAGTATAGCATTGTGTTGCATTTCGGGAACATGTCGATCTCTCGCTGATGTTTGGCAAACCATGAAAGTATTCATCGTACAGGGGCATTCATTCCTTTGGAACTTCACCAAAGAGCATTTGTAGTGGCGAGATATACTCCTATTCACTACCATATACTGTAATTATCACTGGTATGATACAAGGTTAAGACTTGAGTGATAGTAGATGCCTTCTGATACATTAAATTTTTGGGAATACCAAATTTTTGGCTGCTGATACTTTAGGCAGGTTCCTAAGCGGCCCAGCCGGCCGGCAGGCCGTTGGATAACTGCAGGCTGGCCAGGCCCCGCTACATTCTTTTTCGGCCGCCCTTAGTGTAGGCTAGGTCAGGCCACGAGTTTAAACGCTAATAGTGGGCAACGCTTCTAACCTGGGAAGAATTGAGTCGCGGACATTCGAAATCAGATATACAAAACGCCTGCTTTCATGCACATGATCCTTTTTTGGGACCATTCCCTCTGAACCCCAATTTTTATAGCACATCAATCACATTTGATATTTTAATTTTCAAATCTAAGATTCATAGAGCTCCTTAAATTGAGTCGATCTCAGTTCTCCAGTTCAAAAAACCTTTTATTTTTGAGACACTGAAAACTTTCCACGCAGCGGGTTCTAAACACCCTGGTCCAAGGCGTCCCCCACCATACCGAGGTAAAAGCTTATAAGCTTTCAGATATTTGAGGTCGCTCATAGGTGCAGCCAGCATTTGGATGGATGCTGGCTTGGACTTCCTTCAATACAATTCTATCCGCCGGTCGCCTAAACTGCACGTCCAGCCGGAATATTGAATAACCGGTATTATCCTTGAAAACCGCCAACACAACTTCTGCGATTTAAAAGCAAATTATATCGCCAACGAAATCAATCCCCCACCATCCTTCCCCGTAAATTTTGATTTCCAACCTTGCACACATGCAACCACCCAGAGAAGGTCTGAAATGTACTTCTTCGTGCCTTTACACATATAAACAGAAATTTATTAAGGCACTATTTTATGGCAGAAAAGGCAGTACCGTTATCTGAAGTACCGTTTACTGAGTGCCTTTTCCAAATGTTGCTTTATATATCGTTTATGTTCTTCCCATAAAGTATAGTACTTTAATCGGCTGCTCACCGATGCACTGGCACCTTCGCTTCTGTTACAAAACCTATCGCCACCATCACCACCACTACTACTACCACTACTGCCACCTGCTTTAACTTTTCCGCCACCACTACGCCCACCCTTACGGCTACATTCGTTACACTTCTGCTTCGACACTGCTGCACCATCATTACACCGGGTTATACTGCAACGCAGCGGCGCAATTACAGCCTGAACACGGGCAGGATGGTTATGGTAACACTCAAGGCCAGAGCCACATAACGTGATAGTTTTGGTAGATTCTGAGAGAACAGCACTGAGTACTGAAAGAGCACCGAGAGAATCGACACGGACAGAAACTACTTGCAGAGAAAGGGACAGAGAGAATCGACAGCCTGACACAGAAAGAAAGGACACAGTGAGAAAAAGTCACGGTGAGGAAGGGCATGGAAAAAGATATGGTGCGGAGTGAAAGGACACGGAGTGAAAAGGTAAGGAGAGAAAGAGCACAAAATGCAGGGCGAGAAAGACACGGAGAGAAAGAGCACAGAAAAAGGCATGGTGAGGAATGGCAACAGCAAAGGCATCAGATAAGTTACGAGGAGAAAAGGCGCCAGAAACTTTATCACAAAGTTACATGTCCAGAGCTATTATCATGGTGCCTTTTACTTCCACGGTAGAACCCTTAACCTTGAAACGAGACTTAACCGTATTTTCAAATTTGGTGTAGAAACGTCCCTTCTTGTAGGTGTCTTTATGAGGTTACATTTCAGGCTCCCTTAGCGCCTTTATGTCAACACTATTGGGAGAAATTCCGATTGTGTACCTACAACTTGCAGACCACGTTAAGTTCTACCAGAAATGGCCACGTACGTGTAGAATTGCTAGAGTCAACCCATACCGATATGCTGACACATATATACTTTCAACCTGTCTTTGAAACCGTCAATAATTCTGCTAATAACGATGGTGCGTCAGCTGGGGTAGCTGGATGCGTTGTCATGTGCCCTATGAGAAAACTTTAAATTGCAGCTTGAGGACGAAAACAAACTCTGGGAATTTAGGCTGAAAATTTCTTCGTATAGTATAATTTTGATTAGATCTCTAACTAATTTCACTGGTTGAGAGGTCTAACCTTAACAAATAGTTCTGAACTGTTGTGATGGGCAGTACCGTCCATTGACAGGGCGGTTACGGATCCATGAATGGGACAAATAAAAATATGCAAATAAAATATTAAAAAAGTACCTTTGCTTATAAATGAGTACTACTGAATATCTCTTTTACAAGTCCATTGGCTTCACTTCGCTTCTATATATCTGCTTTGCAAGTCAGTTGGCTTCGCGTCGCTTCTATATAAATGAATAAACAAATGGCATTGCTTCGCTACTACTTTCTTTTCACATGAATAGAGAAATATTATTAGCTTTGCTACCGGTTTTCCTGACTTCATCTGCAATTATTTCACTCCGCTAACATTACGTATACCAGCAATTAAATTGCTGCCTCTCGATAGTCCGGATCCTCTTAGTGACGCAAATTTAATTTGCATATTTTTCACTGGTCCCATTCATGGGTTCATGAATGGTAGTAGCATTGTCGAACCGCCCTGACCATGGATTGTACTGCCTGTCCATGGATGGGGCGATTCCACGGACGTGTCAGAATAGTACCCCAGGTTCATGCGTGCTTGCAATAATCAAAAACGACTACAAACGGTTGTAAGTCCATCAGCATGACCTTGAAAGTGTGTTGCCGCAGTTTGTAACAAGGTGAATGGGTTGAGATGCAGCAATATTGTTCCGCCCCATTCACGGATTCACCCCGTCTGCGGATGGGGTAGAACTCCGTGTGATCGGCAAATAGGATGCCCAAACAACGGAATCCGGTGGCAACGGCTCACAATTTCTCACCACACGAAAAATTTGCAACTCCATACCATGCAGCAATGCTCTGTGCAATGTACAGAATTGATTTATGAAATAAACTGCTGGCATGCCCTCATTACTAGATTTTCTTATCGTTTACAACAGTAGCAAAACATTATTGTTCAATGTATATAAGTTTCAGAGCACTGGTAGCAAGAGACATAATTTTTGTATTACAAGATGGCTATGGTGATTGTTTGCAATGATAGGTTAAGACAATGATACACTGTGGTGGTGTTTGTGTTACTTTTGTGTGATGAAGATTGTTGACTTGATTGACTTGCTTGATCTATCTCGGGAGGAAGGCCCGAGGCTCGCGGGGAGATAGGCAACGCACCAAGCCCGAGGTTGGCGGGAAGATAACTCCGTCCCAAGCCCGCTAAGTCTTGTGCATGCCTTAGTCCCAATGGCCTGCGGGCTAAATCCCGTAGTCAACATCATGGAGGCTGAGGCTGATGTTCTAAGTATACATGCAACAGTTTGTGTTGGTCGTGATAGCTACCATATATGCAATGTTGCTACCCCATTCACGGATTCCGTTAATGGGTGATCCGCCCAATCCGCTGTTGAGGTTATCCTGTGTCTGGGGTGGAATAATATCGTGTTGATCACAACGCATCACTCAATGGAGACTGCCGGCCATACTGTTGCATAAATAGATCTTATATGGGCTGACGGGGCTGGCTCTCATACGGGCTGACGGGGCTGGCTCTCATACGGGCTGACGGGCTGGCTCTGATACGGGCTGACGGAGCTCAGCCGTCTCTACATTTAGATGAGTACGTACGTGCTCGTACCGTATATATATGGCCTTGTGGCCCTCTTAGATAGTAGAATCAAGCTTCTAGCAATAAGTATTTCAACACATACTGATACTATATAATCTGAAAGGAAGTCGCTGATACTGAGATCGCCGAATTGACTCACAGGCTATGGACTCACAGTCTTAGACTCATCCACAAGTATTCACTCGCCACCGCCACTGGTATTTGCAACCGTGAGCTTCCATGGACTTCCATGGTGTTCCAGGCTCTCGTGTATATAAAGACGGAGCTTTTCCTTAGATAGTAGAATAGACTTAATCCGCTTTACATTCGTAACAACAGATATCTATGGATAGTCGAGTGAGTTCCGGTGAGTACGATCGTACGGCTCGGCTACTAGCAGAAGAGTAGTGAGCCCCCTTTTTCTACCATTGCATGCTCTGGAAACGTAGTATGCAGTATATCCCAGTGTTTGGGATATCCACCTTTATATACAGCTTTCCCGGCACTGCCAGTGAGCTTTAGCGTCAGATAGTGTGCGGTTTCTATGAGTATCTTCTGTAAACGCCATATTGGAAATCCGCTTAACCCCGCGTCCGAGTTCGCCCGATGGCGGAGCGGCTAATCTGGCCTTGTCATCTAATAGTTATATACTTGGTTTGTCTGCTCGAAGCATTCTCATTGGTCGGGCGAACTTGCCACGTGGTGCGTGTGACAGTGGCAGATACAGTGGCGGGTACAGTGGCGGGTACAGTGGCGAATATCCACATGTTGACTCAGGATTTATCCCGAAGACCTATAAGTTTTTAGAATACCATTGAAGCTGCTAGAAAGGATTGGAAAGTGCTTGCTAATGCACTGAGTCATTTGTGTAGACTCATTCACAAATTTTCACTCGCCACCCGCCATTCGCCACTGCCGGCGCCACTCTACTATTTCCAGCGAACTTCAAATTTTTTAGGCATATAAAGGCATGTATTCTACCATTAGATAGTTCGGTAGACAATCACTTTTATACGATAGATAATTCAATCTCTCTTTGTACTCGATCACTCTCAAGGATACAGCAGACACAGTGGCAGATATACAGTGGCAGATACACAGCGGCGGATACAGTGCCAGATATACAGTACCGGATCAAGATACACATTCACAGGGGCAGATACACAGGGGCGGATACACAATGGCAGATACACAGTGGCAGATCCACAGCAGCAGATCCACACCGGCAGATCCACAGCGGCTGATACACAGCGGCAGATACACAGTGGCGGATACTAGTGTCAGATAAACAGCAGCGGATAGCAGCGTGGGATAAACAGCAGCGGATACACAGCGGCAGATACAGCAGCGGATATACAACACAGCAGATACAGTGGCAGATACACCATGGCAGATATATATACAGTGACAGATATACAGCCAGATATACAGTATACATATTCACAGCGGCGGATATTCAAAGGTAGTTCAAGATACACAACACAATATACACAGCGGCGGATACATGGCGGCAGATACACAGCAGCGGATACACTGTGGTAGATGAACAGCAGCAGATACAGTAGTAGATATACAACACAGTTGACACAGTGGCGGATACACAACGGCGGATACACAGCGGCAGATTTCGCAACGGCGGATACACTGCGGCAGATACACAGCGGCAGGAAATCAAGATACACAGTGGTAGATACACAGCAGAAGTCTAGGTGATCTGCCTGATATCGCTTTTGGACTTTCTCACAGCGCCCGCTACCATTTCCAACACGCCAGATATCTTCAAAGACTATGTATATATTCCTTGGCGTAGATGTCCCAAGACTTAATAAATATTGTAGATATCTGCCTCATTGAGTCGGGCCGGTCTATGCCAAGTGCGGCTTTCGAAATCTCGACCGCATCTGACCAATCTGTCAGTGTGTAGATTGCCGAGCGGTCAATTTAACCGCTTCGGAACACTGCTGAGAGCAAGAGTCAAGCGCGCTGTAGCAAACTGAGGGAGTCAGGAGGGACGGAGGTCTCCTTTACACCTTTCGTAAGTATCCAAACGATTCCCACAAAGAATGACAATTTGGCTCTAGGAGAGTTGGAACAGGGTCTGAGAAGTGAAAGAGTACCTAGGGAAGGCGAATATACAGATCCACGACATTGTGGATTTGTATGGGAGTCTGAGTACTCGTACAGACTCGTCCATTCGGAGGCGAAAGAAGTCGCCTATTCTATTGAGTAAAAGCATACAGAGTTCTCTATATACCAGGGGTGCTCCCATATATATACTCTCCAAATCCGTCACCCCATATCCTGCGCTATTGTCAAGACCGCTTCACGTTTCCAAGTACGCTTGGTAAGTGCCCTTCCCAGGATTCCCTGGTGCACTTTCCTACTGCATTTCCAGTACTACTAAGTACGTTTCCTGCCACTGATGAGAAACTGATCTTCTGACGAGTTTCACAGAGCATAGAGTTGACCGCAACTATAAGCTACATAATGTCAGGACTCTGGATATTGTGCACTGCACTGTGTAACACCTCCAAATACACCTCAGCAAACCCATCCCTCTCCTCTAGCATCTCCAGATTCCACACCTTTAAAACCATTATCTCCACGCCCTCTTCCACCCTCCCCTCCTTTACTTCCCTAAGATACCCCTCCCCAATCTCTGCCTTCACCATCCGAACCCCATCCTTCCTAACACTTACCACAATTTGCTTCCCCACGTCCTCCTGCGTAAGCGCCAGGAAACACCCCGCCTCAACCGCAAAATCCTCTCCTGTAACCCCCCGCTGAAAATTTGGCCTTACCACCTGTCCGCTCCCCTGCATCCAGGTCCAGGAAGCTACAAGTCCATATACTCCCCTCAGTGAAGAACCGGTGTGAAACACTTAAGAAAGGTAACGTGTACCTCTACCCAGGGCTGTCGGAGGAGTCGGTAGCATTATATAGACACTGGGTGATAGGGATACGGGGTATCGAGAAGGTGGTGGAAGGATCGGGAGAGCGATAGGACTATTGAGACGGCACTGGATGTGTAGGAGCGAGCGAGGCTAAAGAGGGCCTACAGGCGCGCAGGGGGGACGATTATATTAATACTAGAGACGAGGATTGGTACTTGACTCGATAGGGAGAGAGCCGCGCAAATATTGGCCGAGTAAGGTAAGGTGGAGGACGGAGAAGAATTAGAAGTGGCAGTGTAGTTTGCGCTGGGTGAGGGTAGCGATTTATGGGAACGGAGGGAGACGCGCCACAGGAGTTCAAGACGATGCAGATGTCTAGCGCGGCAAGAAAATGCCCGTTCCAGCGGTAGACGTCGAGGAGGCGTTTCGAAATAGGCGAGGGGAGGGAGAGGCTGGGGGTAGGCGAATACTGTGGTTGAGAGGGGTGCCTGTGTAGATGGTTGGTTGTCGGTGGTAGGTTAAGGCTGAAAGAATTGGCGCGTCGATAACCACGGACTTGGAGTTGTGGTAGGTTAGGGTTGCATGCTCCAATGCGTTGTGGTGTTTCATACAGGCCTTTCAACAGCGGTGTTCTGCAACTGGGGGCGCGTTGCGACTTTAGCCGCGTTCCACCCCCTGGGACTAGCGGCGTTCTGCTCTGCTAGCCGCATTTCGCCTGAACTCCAAACGGTGTAGCCATCTTCCTTCACTCGACTCCGAAGTATTCTGCATTCAAAGCGACTGAGTCTTGTTTCCGTGATTTCCAAGATATGGTACAGTTGGAGGTGCATATACTGTACCGGGCTGTGCTTCATACCGGGGGGGTTGATTACATGGTGAATGGATTCATACCACGCAGGCTTACACCTGTTGGGCCACACACTGCGGATTGTGATTACAGTAGGTATGTCGCGAAGCATAAAGATGGGGGTAGGAACGAAAAGGCAGTGGTGGATAATGGATAGCACAGCTGGAGTGGACAATGAACAGTATTGCCCCTTTAGCAACTCATGTGTGCAGTGGGAGTGCATTACTATTATAGTACTGAGGTTCTCAGGATGGCATTCGCTGCAGCGTATGATTACTGTTACTTTAGATGCTAGAAAGACTTGTTGATTGACTGATCTCGAGAGCCCAAGGCCCCTATATATACAGACATGACTCCCATATCCGTATCCATATCCCTCTCCTTATCATATTCGTTTGCCTATCCATTTGCACTGATATGAGCCGCTCTCTTTGCACATCCTCATACGAAACACCAACTGTTTAAGAGCCAGCAAACGGGCCTGAGACTCACGATGCAGGTACACATACAATAATTACAGATCGCTGAACTCATTCTCCTCTTGATTACGATTACCAGGGCAAAAAAATTTCATACAAAACGCTCTTTGATTACTGATTACGTATGAAGTACAAAGCCCAGCATAGAAGCCCAGCATAGTATAGCCCCTTGAGGCTTCCGATCAGTGCCGTCGCTTGCCCACCCTGAGTCCGTATATCCGTTGAAAATGTGATTTTGCTTATGATCGAAGTCTTTTGGCACCGTGCATAGTATTCTACAGTTTAACATATAGTATTTTCCTCTGATCTTATCTGTATAACCAACTCATAGAGGTAGACAGTATCCCCTACCCTGATCATAGTCGTATACGCAAACTAAGTGGGCAATATGAGTTTCCATAATATCCCGTGACAGTCATAACTTGTGAAAACGACAATATCCCTGTCTTCATACTCACAGGGTTCCCAACCATCCGTCCAGACTCCAGTCTTTCGGGTCTCGACATCGTCGTCCTGTGAAGGGCATGAGTATGGAGGGATTGGTCCGTCCTAGGCAGAAATCTCCAAGACCAGGGCTCGATACAGATGACCATAGTCTTGACCAGGGTCGGATATAGTATATCCAGCTTGGGAATGAGAGTTCAGGGACACTACATCCCGGAACAAATTTTCAGCCGAGATGAACTTGAACCGAATCGGGGATTTTAAGCTTCATTAAATTGAATATCAATTTCTGTGTGAATGCCAATTAGTAGACTGTAGGGACTGCAGTCCTGTAGACTTGTCTTAGAGTGCCCCGGTCTGTCCAATCCAAAAATCTTGAGCCCCGAAACTTTCGTCTAGTCTCGGGCAAGGACTTAGACGGACGGGACGGACTATTGGGAAGCCTGCATACTCATAATATGAATAACACCCCATAGCACACAGTTATCCATTCGAAATTCCGCCCTAATCAGTGTTCCTAAGTGTCCTAGTCCGGCCGACCTGCATAAATCTGGGCTTGGCCTACACTAGTGGCAACCTCAAAAACTGGACTAGGCCGGCCGCCAAAATCCAAGCTTTTTGTTGACACTAGAATGAAACATCCTCCAGCGACAGTCATAATTCATTATTACATGCCAAAACACAACTGCAACAAATGAATATTCGAAATTTTGTTCTGGTTCTGCTCTTTCTCTCAATCCATCTCCCTCATGATCAGTCCTGCCGTTTGTCCAATGCACTGAGCCGTTCCTGTACCGGACTCTATGAACAATATCGAGATATTGAGATGCTTGTTTATGTTTTGAATGGATCCATCTTTATAAGTGGGTGCCTTCGTTAGAGGACCTAGAGAATTGTAAATTACTGAGTATATCACAGGAAGTATTAAATTGAAGAAATACTAATGGCACTACTCACAACGAGTACATCTCTACCGTAACTTCCCCGGTGACTCCATATATTGGATGTCATTGCATGGGAACCAGTATGCTGTTCGATGCTTAGTTCGTTTCTTGAACGCAGTCGGTACTGTGGGGATGGATGCTGATTGCGGTTAAATCTAATATATATACACTTGGTTTGTCGGCTCGAAGCATTCTCATTGGTTGATGGTGGTACGTACCATCTTACTGTGGCAAATTACAGAATGCTCATTGGTTGGCAGATGGTCTTTTTCGGTCATGATTAGTGAACCGTGGCGCATTGCTTGAGTGTGGCTCTCACAACAGCTATTGGTCAGCAATCCGAATCTGCACAGGCTGGCTCTCAGCTGGCTGGGCGCAACCTGGACGGGCTAGCTCTTGGCTGGCTGTACGGGCTGGCTCTCGGCTGGCTGGACGTAATCTGGACAGGCTAACTCTGCGCTGGCTGGACGCAATCTAGATGGGCTGGCTCTCGGCTGGCTGGATATCATGGGTTTTGTGGTTTAGGATTCTTTTTTACCGAAGGGGGCGGCGAAGCCGCCACCATACCTAGTATTTTTATTTTCTTATATATATGGAATTTGACTCGAAGCTATACTATCATCGAATACTACATGATTAGAAGTTAATGTAGGTGTAAATAGTCCACCCAGCGCTAAGCTCAGAATACTACTATCATTATTCTTTATCGAGAGTAAAGTTAAATCCGAAGTTAGTCTCAGTCATAAGGTCAGGAGGGTTTTCTCATGTGGTTGAATAAGAAGAGTAAGCCATTGTATTGTGGTCAGTAGAGTGTAGATACAGAATATTCACATTCCAGCAAGCGCGAAAAACTCCGTGCCTATATATAATTTCATTACGCCCAACAGCGTTCGAAACATGCCAGGCCGGCTCGAGGGCTTTTCGGGCCGTGTGAGCTTCTGTGCATAAGGAATAACAAGGGTGTCAGACGAAGCAATTTTGAGCGGTCATGGAGGTGTGGGGACCGTTTCAAGTAGCGGAGAGGCCTATCTACTCGTACACAGGCGAAGGGTAGGTAGTGTGCTAGTACCTCATTGGTCATAGAAATCTATATACAGCATGGATGCTGCTATAAAAGCGAAACATTTTTCGTAGTTCTGATTTCTTTCGGAACTTCTCTTTTCACTCGCTACCTCTCTTATTGAGCCTAAAGGCGATGTACCACTGCCGTGTTAGCAGGGTGCTCAGTAATTCAAACATCTCAGACTGCAGCAATCGCTTGGGGAATATTATTTATACTGTAGAATATATGAAGTCTTGGAAAATGCGGGTGTGGAGAATATACTATTTTTGGTAGCGATATAAAAATTTGAAGCGGGCATGGGTGGTCACTCGGCCCGTGGGCGCCCGCAGGCCAACCAGGCTCTTTGGCAGACTCTGTAGGCTTCAATATGGGTTTCTCAGGCTTGCATAGGTCAATGCACGCTTTGTTGGCTTCGGTAGGATTTGTAAGTTTAGGCAGCCTTTGCAAAGGGTTACTTATTCAGGATTTCTACAGGTTGTCGTAGATTTACACAGATTTATGCAAGCTCATGCAGGATTTATGAGGCCACGAATATACACAGGCCGACTGCTAGATATCCATAGGCTTGCCCGGCATTTATAGTTTTATGCAGCTGAATGCAGCATTCAGGCTGTATGCAAGCCTCGAAGATATTCAGGCCTGTCCTACTTTTAAATCACAGGGCTAGCCAGCCTACAGATATCTAAGAGGCTCGGTGGCCAGCCGGGCCGCTTAGGAACACTGGCCATAACAACGAGAAATACCAATGTAGTGGTGTGCCGCCTGAGTTGCTCGTATAACTAATATGGCAAATTTTCAATGGTCAAATTATACTAATGGTGTGTGTCCTAATAAGTTTACGCTACCCTGACAGGACGATTCCCACAGTTCTGACATGGTTGCAGTCGTCTACCTGACAATTAAAATATCGAAATAGGGTGAGCATAGCACCCGCCACCGCCACTGTATCAATTAAAATATCGAAATAGGGTGAGCATAGCACCCGCCACCGCCACTGTATCAATTACAAAACTGAGTCAACCGCACTCAATCAAAATGATATGAATGATTGCCAGTTGCAGCAAGAAGCTTGCAGTTGGTAGGCGGAAATTGGGAGGCGGAAGTGACTGCAGGCAGCCACAGGAGTCGATGACAGCTGAGAGTAACTGCAAATGGTATTTAGGATCTGGTTGGAATCTGTCTTTGAAGGATGAATTTTCCGTAGCGGAGAGTTAGGTAAAGGCGAGTGTTACGATATGGGAATGTGACTACCAAAGATGTAGATATCAGACGGGTAAAGAGATGGAGCTGGTAGAGGTGGTGATGGCTATGACATTGGCGATTTGATTATGATGGTGCTCGTAAGAACTGAGATCATATCCCAAGGGGTTAAAAGAAGTATAACAGACATCACCCGTTCACTAAATGTAGTGAGATGTGGTGAGTTTGAGGTGACACACCGGTAGCAGACGTCGCATGCTATACCGCGGAGGTGGGAGCCGAAGCAATTCTCGCGTACGATATCGCGGAACGTTTTCCCGACCATACAGCCTGTTTCCTCATTCGCTGCTTTGTTCTACGGACGGTGACATATATATGGGTGCCCAATTGCTACCACCGTCCACCAATACCGGCACCACAACCCCGGCCACCGTTGCCCTCACACCTGGTTTGGACTATTATACGTTACACTCTCTAATTATTGCAAATAATCATCCAAGTGCTTTTGGTGAAAACGAGGATGGTTATGAAGGTTGTGGCATGTTCGGGTCTCGTACTCCACCATCGCCACCAGCACATGAACACACAATGACGTAACAAATAATTGGTGCATGAACTTAATTGCTTCGTGAATTTCAAACCCTCAACGTAATTATGCATATAATCTATTTAGTGGATACAGTCGTTTTGCGTTAATATTGTAGCCACATCGTATGCAGGGTTCTCAACCGTCCGTCCAGACTGGCATCTTTCGGAGCCCAACACCACCGTCCAGGTCGGGTGTACCTTGTGTTTGGCCTAGGGCGTCACGGGCCGAGGCTAGAATCCCTAGGGCCTGTTCAGTGTGACTGAAGGGCCCTGGCAGAAGTTACCGGTGTTAGGGTGTGTATGATTCCGGCCGGCAAGAAGGAATTCCAGCCCGCGAACGGAAATTCCGACTGTCTAGCAGGGATAATTCAGCATCTTCTGGTCCGGTCAGCACTCCCAGCACTGTTGTTCCGCTTCGTATCGATGGGTAAATATAGGCGGCTTGTTTTTCCCATCGCGCTGAGATTATGCAGCTTGAAGCATATTATTTACAAGATTGTAAGGCTCTGCAGGGTTGTAGTCCTGAACCTCGACGCCCTAGGGATAAAGCGGGCGTGAATCCTCAGCCCGGAAAATCGTAGCCCGGGATTGGGCATGGCTCTGCCTGGACAGGACGAACGGTTGCGAACTTCGATCGTATGCATGCGAAGTATTTACGCTACAGCCCCAGCGCCCTGTCTAAAGACATTCCGAGGGTGAATTACCACATGAATATCCACCGGTAGTCGCGTTCGCCCTAATAAAAAGATTTACGATGATGAGAGTCAGCAAACGAGGCGTGATGATGGTGTGAAGCTGGATGAGGGTGCATATGCACGATAAGCCACCAGGCTTGTTTTTGTTTTTTGTTTTGCATCCACTCTATGGCAAAATAAGCATCAGGCTGACGCTGATTGGCGAATAAAGAATGGTGTTCATTACACGTGCATTCATAGCTCCTAATTTCCCGCTTGACTGGAATGATTAGACACTGGGATGGAAGAACTCGAGGTGGTTCTCTAAGCTACACTTGGATTGGCAACGTATTCATACAACGGTCAGATTAATCTCATATTACCCCCCGCTTATAACCGAAATAAGCTTTGCCCATTTCCCAGCGTCTCCTATATAGGAGCTCACTCGGCGATAGTGTGCCTCATTCTGCCTCTCACGCTTTCTACTCACTACTGCGAATTATGTACTATGGATCCTTTCAGCACCACCGCATCCGCTTTCGCCGTTGTCCAACTATCTGAGAGAATACTGAAACTTTGCCGCGAATACGCCACAGGAGTCAACGACGCTACAAGTGATATCGGGCGCCTTTATAGCGAAGTTACCGCTCTTCACGAAGTATTGAAAAGAGTTCACGATTTGGAGGGGCAAGATGCGACGAATCAATCCGCTCTCGATACGCTGGCGATCCCTATCGCTGAATGTACTTCTCAGCTCGTAGACATTCAAACCCGTCTAGATCCTACCCATCAGACCATGAACCAACAAAGAATGCGAGCCTTAAAGTGGCCGTTTAAGAGAAAGGATGTGAACGATTTCATTGCTAGACTTGAAAGACACAAGACAACAATCAATATGGCATTAAATGCAGATCAGAGGTGACCAACTAAACAGACTTTGTATAAGTTGCTAAATTGCGGACTGACCAAATCTTCATAGCCAGTTGCTTATTCGTGTTGGTGAAGACATTCAAAAGCTCATACAAGGATGTGTAAATGCGTCGGAAAAAACTAATGCCAGCCTTGAGGTAATGCATCTTTAACTACATAACATCGTGCTGACACATTGTTTTCAAGTCACTTTTACAGAACACGCACCTCTATGAGCAGGACAGGCATGTTTCCACACTTCCATCAGCTTATGGTGCCATTTTTAACTCTCGACTATGGGAGCACGAACATCAATGCCTGCCTAACACTAGAGTCGACCTTCTCCAGCAGATCATAACTTGGAGCCAAAACCCTAATGGCAAGTGCATCTTTTGGTTAAATGGCATGGCCGGAACTGGCAAGTCTACTATTTCTCGTACAGTTGCCCGCACTTGCGCCGATCAGAAGAGGCTCGGAGCGAGTTTCTTCTTTTCAAGAGGTCGGGGGGATCTTAGCCATGCTGGTAAACTCATGACTAGCCTCGCTGCCCAGCTAGCAAATACGATACCGCCTCTTAAATACTACGTCTACAGAGCCATAGTGGAGAATCCCGATATTACTCAGAGAGGCATCGATGAACAATGGAAATATCTCATTTATCAGCCACTGGCTAATCTGAAGGAGGTATCGCTTCAGTCAGAACTATTCGTTCTTGTGATTGATGCCTTGGATGAGTGCGAAGGCGACAACGATACTCGATTAATCCTTCGACTTCTTGCAGATGCAAAAACCCTGGATACTATCCGGTTGCGAGTTTTTATAACCAGCAGACCGGAAACTCCGATTCGCTTTGGTTTCTGTGCTATTCCCGAGGCTGCACATCAGGATTTTGTTCTCCATGATATATCCCAGTCTATTGTCCAGAATGATATATCTGTTTTCTTCAAGCATGAGCTAGAAAATATCCGTACAGCGAATAGTATCTCGGAGGGATGGCCGAGCGATAGTCAGATTGATCTTCTCTGCCAGAGGGCAAACGGGTTATTTATTTACGCTTCGACAGCCTGTCGTTTCATTCAAGACCCATCCTGGAGTCCGGATGAGGGTCTTTCCTTTATTCTTGAGGACGATTACCGAGAGCTTGATGATATGTACACTGGAATTTTGGAACGCTCAAACGCTCATGGCGATCGCTATAGGCGATATAGAGAGAAGCTACATGGCCAACCTAGACAGATTATTGGTAGTATAGTCATCTTATTCGACCCTCTTCCTGCTGCAAGACTAGCCGAATTGCTTGATATAGAGATGGGTACGGTACGAGCTAGACTGAGGTGTCTGCATTCTGTTCTGGACGTTCCAAATAGCGAGCAGTCTCCGATTCGATTGCTCCACCCATCTTTCCGCGACTTTCTTCTGGATCATCAAAGATGCAAGGATCCCGAGTTCTGGATCGATGAGCCAAAAGCACACAATCATCTGTTTGTGAGCTGTCTCCAACTTATGTCACAACATCTAAAAACGGACATGTGTAATCTTCAACTACCCGGTACCCTCGTAAGGAATATAGGGAATGGCGTCGTGGAGAAGTGTGTTCCTCTCGATGTGCAATATGCGTGTCGCTATTGGGTATACCACCTTCAGCGAAGTAACATCGAACTTGAAAACACAGAACTTGGTAATAGGGAACTTCACTCGAACGACCACGTTCATAAATTTCTCCAAACCCACTTTCTTCATTGGCTTGAGGCGCTTAGCCTCAGAGGGAAGATATCTGAAGGTATTCTTGCTTTGGAGATTTTAGAGTCCATAACGGTGAGCAGCAATATAACATGACATCTAGATAACTCGCTGATTTTGCAAAGCCTAAGTCTGAAACAAACCAACATTTAGTTCTCTTTATTTATGATGCCAAACGCTTCGCCCTTAACAACAGATGGATAATTGAATCTGCGCCACTTCAGACATACTGTGCTGCTCTTGTGTTCAGCCCATGCATGAGTGGAATTAGGAGTCACTTTTGGCATCTGGCCCCAGAGTGGGTCAAACTAAAGCCTGTAGCTTCACAAGAGCATTGTTTGCAGTCCTTCGAGGGTCATTTTGGTGGTGTCACGGTTGTGGCATTTTCACCAGACAGCCAGCTCCTTGCGTCTGCATCAATAGACAGAACTGTCAGACTATGGGATCTATCGACAGGAGCTTCATGTGGTACCCTCAAGAGTCATTCACATTGGGTTTCTGCGTTGGGATTCTCGCCAGATGGCCAGGTGCTTGTTTCAGCATCTTACGACCATACAGTCAAGCTGTGGGATCCATCGACAGCATCTTTGCGCTTCACTCTCGAGGATCATTCTGGCAGCGTCACAGAAGTTACATTTTCACCAAATAGCCAGCTCCTTGCCTCTGCATCTGATGACAACACAATCAGGCTCTGGGATCCAATGACAGCAGTTCCATGCGGCACCTTCAAGGGTCATTCAAATTCGGTCTCTGCAGTGGCATTCTCGCCAGATGGTCAACTGCTTGCCTCTGCATCAAAAGACAACACTGTCAGACTCTGGTGTCCATTAACACGATCATTACTTCACATCCTGGAGGGACATTCGGGCAGTGTCGTAGCCGTGGCATTTTCACCAGATAACAAGTTCCTTGCCTCTGCATCAGACGATAACACTATCAGACTCTGGGATCCCTCAACAGGAACTCCGTGTGGCTCCCTTAAGGATCATCTTAATAGGGTTATAGCGGTATCATTTTCACCGGATAGCCATCTGCTTGCCTCTGCATCACATGACAACACTTGCAGGGTGTGGGATCCTTTGACAAGATCTTTGCGCTGCACCCTCAAGGGTCATTCTAATTGGGTAAGGGCAGTGACATTTTCGCCAGATAGCCAGTTCCTTGCCTCTGCGTCAGATGACAACACTGTTAGGCTCTGGGACCCAGCGACATCAACTTCGCTCAGCACCTTCGAGGGTCATTCACATTCAGTCTCTGCAGTGGCATTCTCACCAAACGGCCAGCTCCTGGCCTCTGCATCAGACGACAACACAGTCCGGCTCTGGGATCACACGAAAAAATCTTCAAAAAGTCCTGTAAAAAGACATTCCGGCTGTGTTATGGCAGTTGCCTTCTCACCAGACGGCCAGCTTCTTGCTTCGGCATCTGTCGACAACACTATCAAGCTCTGGGATCCATTAACTGGATCTTTGCGCAAGACCCTCGAAGGTCATTTAGATGGGGTCACTGCAGTAGTATTCTCGCCTGACAGCCAGATCCTTGCCTCTGCATCTTGGGACAACACTGTCAGACTTTGGAATCCTTCAACAGGAGCTCAGGGCGACACTTTCAAGGGCCATTCTAGCCTTATTAGTGCACTAAAATTTTCTCCAGATAGCCAGCTCCTTGCCTCTGCATCGTACGACTATACTGTCAGACTGTGGAATCTATCGATAGAAGCTTTGCACAGCACTCTCGAAGGCCATTCTGATTGGGTTTCTGCAATTGCATTCTCGCTGGATGGCATGCTTCTTGCTTCTGCATCTGACGACAGCACAGTCAGGCTCTGGGATCTAGCAACAGCAGCTCCACGAGGCACCCTCGAGGGTCATTTAGATTGCGTATCGGCAGTCACATTCTCGCCAGATGGCCAGCTTATTGCCTCTGCATCAAAAGACAACACCGTCCGGCTGTGGGACATATCTACACAATCTTCGATGGGCACGTTTGAGGGTCATTCAGATTGTATCTCGGCAGTGGCATTCTCGCCTGATGGCCAGCTCCTAGCATCTGCATCGCACGACAACACTGTCATGCTCTGGGATGCTAGCACAAAAGCAACAATTCAGAAGCTCTCAACGGAAAGTCCTATTAAGGCGTTATCTTTCTCCAACAACGGCGCTTTTCTCGAAACAAGTCAAGGCATACTAGAGCTGAAACTTCGTACCCAGTGGGAAAGCCAACTTCAACCAGATCAGTTAATATGTCCAGTGTTCGTAAGTGGGGATTGGGTTACTGTGAAAACAGAAAAAGTCCTTTGGCTTCCTCCTGATTATCGACCAAAGTGTCTAGCCGTTCGACATAATGTCCTCGCCATAGGACATGCATCAGGTGGAGTTAGTTTCATTGAGCTCGATCCAAGTATTATCCCTTTTGGTGAGTTGCTTCGGATTTCATTAACAGTATAACATCTCTAACACCAATCTAGCAGCAAGGATCCAATCACCTACCCGCTCAGATTTAAGTAACTTAGATTAGCGCATTTCACATGGCGATCTACGGCAAACCTTCCAGTAAATAGAATAGGTTACTACAGCGTTCCTATGCTTCATATGGACCCTTCAGTTATTCTGCATGCAGCGTTCCGTATGTCTAGCACGTGAACAAAGAAAATGTAGCTTAATTATATAGCTAGATGGATGCAACCACTGGGTGGCCGCATCCAAGTGAAAACTTTTTGACACCAAGATTCCATACCATAGCTTTTGTGAGTTCGTGGAGCCTGTGGCCTTAACCATCCGGCGCCCATAGTCCTAACGGGGCCCGGCCTACCAGCTGAAATGGAGGTATGCTCCAACAGCGACTTATCTCAAGCGATTCCGGCAGTGAGACGATCAATGCTGGTGGTATGGGAAGGCGGCAGAACCAGCAGCGAGAGCTGTGGAAAGCAGCAAGGCGGGCAACAGCCCGGAAAGCGGGAAGATGCAGGCATGTGTAAATATCCGAGGTGTTTTCCATGGAGAAGCGCGATTAGGCGGTGATGGACTTCCTTGCGGTCACGGAGATTGGGAAGTTCCCATGCCGCCAAGCAGAGCTAGAATCTATTTAGCAATCTTTCTCTTTTCTTTTGTTTCAGCATGCAGCCATTCATTTTGCTTTCGATTGTTGTAGGGGAAGAAGGGTAGAAGAGGAGCTCCCCCACTTGAGCTGGGCATCCAGAGGGTGAGGGGAAGCGGGCACCGCCATACTCGAGATAGAATGAATGCAGTAATATTAAAACAAAACAAACGGGGCACGGCGATTCAGTCTTTGACCGGGCATGGAGACCCAGCACTCGGGCGTCCGGGGTCATATATGTAATTGACATGGTCGTATCGGTCTCTGCCAAGAACGTCATGCAATACTCAAGGCGGTAGGGACGCTTAAGTCACTATATAGGCTGCGGTATTGCACTAATAAGTTGAAGACTGTTTCATCCCGCAATCAGGACGCGAATACCCCGGAATCTGTTCATTGCCAATTTACATCCGCTAACACCTATTCTCTACTCAATTCGGCTTCTCCACGACTTTATATTATATCATTCTTCCTCCTCCCTCTCGACTTATATGAATCCCCTTCCCAAGTACTTCTATGATAGCATACTGGTGTACTTTGTTAGTGTAAGTACTAATCACAGGGGACGGCAGGAGTACCCACAGAAAGGTGGGATAATGGTGTCGCAGGTTGCAGGCAAGTGGCAAAAGTAGTCAGCAGTAGCGGGAGTACAGCACAAGAAAAGCCGCAGAGCTGCAAAAGCAGTGCAAAAGTTATGAGAAGCAGCGAAAAAGTACTACAAGAGCAGCGTACGAATAGTCGAGAGTAACTGTAAACTATGTGAAGTTAAGAAATATGGAGGAGCAAAATCACCGCATGGTTCCACCACCTGATTGCTGAAAAAAGGGTGGT
>Ga0307515_10002752_pt1 | contig 37583 bp, 39 predicted proteins | sample 17_EM_MG_FD_194513 | JGI IMG/M metagenome (GOLD analysis project Ga0307515, IMG submission 194513) | Populus trichocarpa ectomycorrhiza microbial communities from riparian zone in the Pacific Northwest, United States - 17_EM | ecosystem: Host-associated > Plants > Roots > Unclassified | place... | reverse complement strand
AGAACAGGCGACCGATCTTGCCCTGACGGCGATCGCGACCTCGGTCGTCAATCAGAAGGCCGAATAATCGGCGCGTGCGTGGCCAGTGTAGACGACCCTTGAGCGTTCGCCGAGCAGCCAAAAGAACGCTTCTTGGCCGCGTAATGCCTCCCAATTCCGGAGAATAAAAATTCGGACGATGCTGTCTGAATCCGCGGGCGGCCGAGTTGTTGCACGTGCCCTCGCAATAGCGTTCAGAAACGATACTGATCCTATAGCCTGCATAATTATGCGAATGGAACAATATTCGAACGAATTTGTTCTCAGAACACGGGCAAAGTGGCCCGAAAACGAGGAAACACCATGAAAAAGACTGTTATCGCCGCCGCGCTTCTTAGCGCGTTTTCAATGCATGCACTCGCCCAGACCACCACAGACACGACCAGCACGCCCGCCATTGCTACTTCCGATACCAAGCCAGTCCTTGCGCTTGTCGAAGGGGAAAACAGCTTCACCGAAGCACAGGCGAAGGAGCGTATCACCAAGGCCGGCTTCACGGATGTCAGCGCTCTCAAGCTCGATGACAAAGGTATCTGGCGCGGCACGGCAATGAAGGACGGCAAGTCCACATCCGTCGGCATCGACTACCAGGGCAATGTTGCCGCGCAATAAGCATCGCAGTTCGTGAAAAGGAATTTGACCATGAAAACAGTTACCGGACTTTTTGACAATTACGAGAACGCCCGTTCCGCCGTGTCCAAGCTGCAAAGCGCCGGCATTCCACAAGACGATATCAGCATCGTCTCGAATAACTCCGACGGCCGCTACAAAGACGAGTCGAATGCAGCCGAGGGTGCCGGCACCGGCGCGGGCCTCGGCGCGGTTGTCGGTGGCGCTGGCGGTCTTCTGACCGGTCTGGGCCTGATGGCAATTCCCGGCGTCGGTCCTGTCGTGGCAGCGGGCTGGCTTGCCGCCACCGCAGTCGGCGCAGTGGCAGGTGCTGCAGTCGGGGGAGCAACAGGCGGCATTATTGGCGCGCTCACCGATTCCGGTGTGCCGGAGGCCGATGCCCATGTCTATGCCGAAGGTATACGTCGCGGTGGAACCCTGGTGACGGCGCGGGTCGATGAGCCCCGCGTGTCAGAAGCAGAAAGTATCCTTAAGGGCTACAGCCCGGTTGATCCTGCAGAGCGCCGCGGCGCTTACGAGCAGCAGGGCTGGAAGGGTTTCGACCCGGCGCTTGATCCCTATGATGCGAACCAGATTGCCGGAGAGCGTGAGCGCTATCCAAGGGTTTGAACTCAAATCGCCGCCGTTCAATGACCGGCGGCGATTCCCATGTTGTGTTTGATTGATCAACGCTGGAGGATTACAAAATGTCACGTGGACCATTGACCGCTCTTCTCGCCGTGCTTGCGGTTGCCGGATATCAGAACCGTGAGAAGATCGGCGAAGTCTTGAGGGGCTTGGGCAACCGAGAGCAGCCCCAGCCGGGCGACACCGCCACATCTTCCGATGCTGGCGGCGTTCGCGACATCCTTGGTCGATTCGCCAATGGGGTCGGCTTGGGAAATATTCTCGGGGGCAATTCGCCTGGCGGTATACTGAGCGGCGGTCTCGGTGGCCTCCTCGATCATTTCCGCGACAACGGACAGGGCGAAAAGGCCAAATCATGGGTCGAAACCGGTCCGAACGAGGCCATCCAACCTGAAGAACTTTCGCAGGCGCTCGGTCCTGATGTCGTCGATGAACTGATCGCGAAAACCGGGCTTTCGAAAGAAGAGCTCATTGCACGGCTGTCACGCGACCTGCCAAAAGCCGTCGACGACCTCACCCCCTGACGGCATGGTGCCCACCGAAATGCAGGCGACCGATTTGACGCAGGCAGCCTCGCGATCGTCGGTCCCGAACGTCGGAGCCAGAAGCCAGGATTGATTCTAAAGCAGCGTTGATAAGCCATTGGATGTTCAAGCAACCATTTGCTCGTCAAGCGTCGATCCGGCGCGATTAAACAGTCTCGACGACAGAATAGGAATCGACTTCGATTGGGCCTGTGAGTTGAGTTTCGATCTGGTCGCGATGCCGCAAGCGAGCCGCCAGACCGGCTTGCATCTTTTCCATGAGTCTGTCGGCCAGCCTTGTCGACTGATGGAGCGCGACAAGGCGATCGATAACGCGCTGGTGAATCGCGATCAGGTGCTCTGCGTGACGGATTTGCTGATTTGCGAGCGCCAGATCTTCGTGAGTATCAAACATTTCTTGCCCTAGTTGGCCCAACCGCGAAAGAAACTACGAACGGTCTAAATTGTTCCTGGCGATTTCCGGACCTCGTGCGTTGTTCTCGCATGCAGCCGTGACAAAAGAGTAAGAAGATGAATAGCGTAGGTGCAAACAGCTCCGTCCGTAGCATCGTTCGAGCTGTAGACTGGAACGAAAAAACAAAAAAAGTTGAGGCTTGGTCGAGACAAATTCCGTCGTCCACTTAGTAGAAATGAGCAAAGCAGAAGTGAAAAAGACAATCATTAGGTGTTCAAAATGCGGCACCAAGCTGATCACGCATAGTGAAAATGGCCTTCGTGTTCATGGCAGTACAGGTTTGTCCCAACTTCTTCAGTCGGACGTTCACCTCCCCCATGCGGTCTGCCACAAATGTGGAAACGAGGTTCCAGTCGACCGGGCGCTGATTGAGCAAAAATAGGACGCCCTATTTGCCAAAGCGATGACATTGATTTTGGACTAGGAGGTAACGAACCCCTGTGACTGTGCTAATTCTGCGATGGCAATTCACAGGTAAGCTTTTCGCGAAAGCAACACCCAGATATCCCTCGCCGGAAGAACTAAATACCGCGAGTTTCGTTAGGCTTACCTCAGCCCAAAAAATGATAGCACAGCAATGACGATAACCACCGCACCAACGATCCAAATAAGACGGTTCATTTCAACCTCCGATTATTTTGTATGGAACTCCGCTTGAACCAAATGGTTCCTTTCGGCTGTGATCGTCGTTTTTGATGAACACGTTGCTCTAGCCTCTCCGGTGGGATGGAATGAATCCGGAACTCGAAATTTACAACGTTACCAAAGTTCCCGCCGCCTCCGTGCAATGCCCAGAACGGTCAGTGTTTTCCGATCCGCTCGCTCGGATCAGCTTTCCATCGGCAGTCACTAACTGGGCGGAGATGAGGTTGTCGCAACTGAGACCATGCGTACCGCGTAACCCTCCGATCCCCCGGAGAGTGTCAGCCCTGCGACGCCGGTGTACGAGATCAGGCCGCCGGGCGTAGCGCGGCCGAAAAGACCTCGAGTAACCCACTGGCGGCCGACATGATGCCGTCGCTGATCTTCCCCGGACGAACAGCGCTCGGGGTAGGTGTCGAACATCAACCCGCGGAATGAGCCACACTGACGGCTCTGTCCGATGTCCTCCTCGACGTCATCGGCTCCCTGGACAGGGGCATGTCGATGGCGACGAGATCGAAGGCTGATTTCGACAAGGCTCGGGCGGCGTTAATCAGTGCTGCGGCGTCCGGACCGGAACCTCGCGGTCGACCTGGGGATGGCGTCGCGCCGTCTGCAATCCGCAGAAAGGAATCATAGGAGGGCGCGACTGGAGCCATCTTGGACAGCCATGGCCACCCCGCTCGGCGCCGTTAGGGTCCATGCGCCGCCGATGCCAAGCACCCCCCAGATGTCGAGACGAGTTCCAGTACGGGTTCTACGGCCGGTTCGGGACAATGGCGCCGCAGCTTCCACATGGAGTCCTCGCCCCCTAGGAGGGACGCGACGCCGAGCTTGCGCGCATACAGTCGTTTCAACGCGTCGAGACGCGTTTCGAAATCCATATCGCCATCCGTCTCGCCCTGGAGCTCCCACAAGCGGAAAGGCTTTGAGCACTATCAGCGATCCGCCTCTGGGGAACTGGCGCTTGATGGCAGTTGCGAGCGTCGGCCAGATGACCTGATGGGGCTCCGGGAACGAGAGGCGGTCGACGATTACCAGGTTTCCGAATTCAAATGGCCAGTTCTCGTCCGGCCAGTACCGACGGAGCACCCTGGCGCATTCGAGGTCGATGGAGCAGCTCTTGTCGGAGTCCTCCGCGGGTGTCGTCAGCGTCCTTCGCGTGGCCCTCCAGTTCTTCGCGCCTGCGTCCGGCTAGCCACTCCCTCGTCCTCACGTTACATTCCCTTTCCCGAGGGGTACCAAGCAAATCGGTCTTAGTTCGTCGCGCAAGCTGGCTCACGCGTGGGCGGCGGCACGCCCGCTTCGGACGACCACCCAAAGCGACGCAGCCACCCCGATGCCAGCCAGATCGACATAACGAACGGGCCAAGGCCGACGTAGCGTGTGCGGTCGCGTCTCGCGCGGCTAAGTCTAGGACATGACATTCGCTACTGTCGCGATAGTAAGTTGACCCGCGAAGTAGTCTTTTTATTTCAATTGCTTACCGCGCATCGAGGGGAACCTTCCGACTTGCCAACCGTTTTGGCGGCAAGGTGAGGCTCAGATGTTCGCACGATTCATTCGAATGATATTGTTGTCGATGATCGTTATGGTCGTCGCATCCACCGTGGAGGCACGAGCATGCGATCAGATGGCTGCTGCGGCAGCGTCGAGCGGTCGCCACGAAGCCTCTTTGCCAGAACAAGGCTTGGTGGACGTCATGTACCCCAATCATGCCATACAGGTCACCGGGTCTGAGTCTCCCGACGACGACGGCTGCCTGCCCCGTTGTTGTCAGGGCGACTTCTGTTGCCATCTTATGGCGCTTTCCCTGTGTGCGGATTTATGGTCGGCACGTGACGAAGACGTTACCGCAATTGTCGCCACCGACGGGACGACCCGTTCGACCGAACCCGACGTGCCGCCGCCGAAGGTCATCTGACACCCTCTAACGTGCCATCACGTCTTGCAGTCATCCGACCAGGAGCCGGATGCATCTCGCACGGAACGCCTCCCCATCATGCGTGACCCCGTCACGTTCTCCGAAAGGAGCCTCGATGAAAACCTTCATATCTCTCTGCGTGGTCGCCATTGCCGCAGTGTCGGCATTCGCAGGCAGCAAGCCAACCGAACACAAGGATCGAGAGGCTGCGTCCTGCCTGCGTCTCGCCGCGAAAATGCAAGCCGACGGTTCGCTGGACACCCGGCGAAACCGCATAAAAGTGTGGCCCTGCATCAAGGAGGCCGGGGGCATGTCCCGTCGAGTCATGGCCATCACAAGCGGACAACGTCCATGAAGGTGATCTCCACAATCCCATCGATCATGGTCGTGGAAAGCGGCCAGGCGCTCCCGCCTCTGCTTTACCGCCGGCTTAATGAACTCGGGCTGGATGTTCTCGGCCCGACCGACGAACTATTCGATGCATATCGCCTCGCCAGGGACAGGCAGCCCCGCCTCGCGATCGTCGACAAGCGATTAGGCGGAAGCTGTCGGCAGTACCTCCACGCGACGCTCGCTTCTTTGCACGTGGCTTGCTTCGATCTGGCGGTCTCGGCGTGCCGGCGAAGGGACGGCCTGGCGGCCCTCGAAATAGCGATGGCCCCTCTTTACGGTTTGGCCTCCCGGGAGGGTCCCGCGAGCGAGTGCGGCCGTGGAATGCAGTTAGCCGTCGGACGGGGTGGCATTGTAAGTGGATCGAGCGCTTCAAGCGGCCCACATCTCACGGCATGACAGTGAGCGGAAAGAAATCTGCACCCGCCCGGGCATCCAGCCTCAGTTTCGCGAAAACGATCCTGGTCCAGGTGGAAGGCCGGTGGCACATCGTCGGAACCGCAGACGAGGCTCTCCAATGCCTGAAAAACGTGTTTCACGACAGGAACGGCCCGTCCCACAGGCGCGCGGTCGACACATGCACCAATCTTGTTCTGGGCAACGCCACCGTCGAAAGCGCTCAGGCGACCTTCATTGTGGCGGCCATGGAAGGAGGGTATTCATTCGAAGTGCATGTCGACGGCGCCGAACTGGAGGAGCGCCTGGTCGGGGCAGCAACGGAAAATGGATTGCTCGACACGCTGCTCGAGCTCGACCAGGACCAGATGTCGCCGAGCAGTGGAGCAAGCCCGGTTGACCGGACGCATGGATGACTTTCGGTCGCAAGAACAACCATCGAGCTGCTACCAAATCGCTAGGGTACGTCGTCGGTTGACTGCAGCGAGCTCGTCCTAACTCAAGGGGGGCGTCAAGCCGGCCTGGGCGAAGGTCCCTCCGTGACGCCAGTCGACGCATGACTCGCGGCTCGGCGAGAATGGGGTTTCCGGATAGCGATCACAACATGTATTTGCGGGGAAGCAGGGAACGGGACACTGCGCTTTGCGTACTCATCGCCGATGTCCGGCGATTTCGGAAGGTCGCCAACTCCAGCGCCGAGACTTGCTGCCCTCACTTTTCCAATACAATCATTCTCCCGCGAATGGTGTCTCACCTGAACGCTGCCCCGTTGCCTGTTTTGTTGCTTGTCGAAAAAGAAGCCCCTGCTGTTGAAAGTCGAGGACATCGTGAAGGAGGCCGGCCTTGAAACAACCGGAGCATCGATACGTGCGGCAAGCCAGTGGACGTGCTATTGTTGTCGCCTGGCAAGATGGGCACGGATCACGCAATACCTTCCCGTCCGCGATCAAAACGTCAGTCGACGTCGGGCTACTGAGGAGGTTCCCGATGGAAGTGTATATCGAAGAACTCAATCGCTTTGTCGGCGCTGAAAACGGCGGGAACCGCGAGGCTCGGGCGAGGGAGGCCGTGCATTTCCGTGGGAGGTGCAATACATCAATCACGATACGGACGACGAGCCTGTGTGCGTTAAGGGAGAGCGCTCGCGCCGACTATGACTCGGGGATGGCGAAACGCCAACGGATGCGCCGATAGACGGCTCTTAAGGCGCGCGGGCCCCTGTAGGAATGAGCATGGACGTCCTGTGAAGGGATGGGCTCGACAGGTGATTGCAGCAGGAGCAGGGTCAGATGACCGGGGCGGTCATCACGTCCACGGCCTCGGGGGAGGCAAACAACTGGTTGCATGATGGACAACTAAAATAAAGCGATGATCAGAGGTAACCTTACTTGGTAACCAAGCTCACTTCGTACCTCAAGTTCCGGTTGACCCATAGACCATGGACCAATACCGTTTCACCTTGTTCGGCCCCATGTCGAACATGTAGGTCTGGCCGATACACCGTTCCCCCATCGAAAGCCTCATAGTCGCGCTCGGCGTCTTCGAACGCCTCGCGCCAGTCGTATTCCATTTGGCGCGCTTTGCAGTGCGGTGTCCGGTCGTTTTCTCTATTGGAGCGCTGGCGAAGTCTTTCGCTTTCGGTCAGGCGCCTGAGGCTTGGGCTATCTCCCGAAGTCGAGTAACGTAGTTTGATTTAGCGGAACTTTGTCCAGCACCGTACCGCTATCGTCGCTGATCTCGACCGACAGTTGATCAATCAAGGGATTGGCAGTGACAAACTCGTTTCGGATGGCAGTTGCCAACTTCGTTGCTTCTTCCCGCGCAGCATCGACATCGTCTAGCTCTTTGCCGTGCCGATCATTGACCAGCCGCACTCCGTTCTGCACGTTGAAAAAGTATCTCGGCATCATCCGCTCTCCAATTAAAAGCACAACAACCGATCAGATTTTAGGTTCCGGGCGGGACACCTCAGATTTTCTTGACCATTTTCTGGCGCAATGCCGAGGTTTACGAGATCCTTTGGTCGCCCGAATATTCTAAAACACGAGAAGTTTAGCTCGCGACGGTCGGAGGCGGCATATTGAGGTGTTGCCGACGAACCGAGCCATCGGAGCCCGTCTTCGGTATAACTGAAAACTGTTGCCATCGTAGCAACCCAGGTGCCTGGGTGCCTTGTATTTCGCGGCAGGATCGTGAAAGCGCAGGAATTTTCTGAATGCTGGCCAGCGCGAGCCCTGGTACGTTGCGATCGCTGGCTGTAAAATTCGGGGAAGAGGCAGCGCCCCGCGCAGGTGACACTGCTATTTGCGATGCGTGGTCTTAAAATAGGGCACCTTTGCTACCTCGCCGCCAATAGCGTTAAGCAAGTTGGAATTGACGCTTGTCAAATTTTAGCGCGCCTTGCTGTGGACCGTTTCGTCCCGCAGTGACTGTTGGCAAATGCCAACGTGCGGAGACCTTGATGCTGAATAAAATTCTCTTTGTGGTGACCACTGCCTTTCCCGTGCTACTCTCGTTGGCAATTATTAAAGCGGGCTCCCGAGACAGCGACGATGAAATTCTCCCCGTACAAAAGTTGCTCAATCGTCCCCGACTCGCGTCTAGGCCGCCCGCGAGGCGAAGGCGGATAAAAGCGGAAGTCTTAAACCGTTGCTTGCCCGCAATGCAGGCATCCACCCTTTGCGAGGTGAGGATGGGATCGTGACGGAAGGCGCAAAATCACATGCACCCTCTATGAGGGCCTGTCGCAAACTTTTTTGTCGACTTCAAAACGTAGAAAATCATTCTCTTGCAACAAGGAAGAGCGGCTCGATTGTCCCAAGGGTTGTCTTCGATCCAGGCTAAAACAGGGACAGCAATGCATCATGCTGCCTCATCTGCACTGCGTCCGAGAATTTAGTTCTACGCAAAAAAACTTTGCGACAAGCCCTTTCCGGCTTGGCAACATGATGTTTCATCCAACGGAACCGAGGGTGGTGGCGATTCTTGACTGGGAATTGTCGACGCTTGGCCATCCGCTCGCCGATCTCGGCTTCTGCAGCATGCCTTGGCATACGGCGCCGGCGGAGTATGGCGGGATCCTTGGTCTCGATATCGAGGGATTGAAACTGCCCCCCGAGCATACATTCCTCGCCCGCTATTATGCTTCGGCGACGCTAACCCCGCAGCTGCAGCCATTCCATATCGCATTTGCCTTGTTCCGTTTCGCGGTGATTATTGTCGGGATCGCCGACCGAGTGCGCGCCGGCAATGCCACAGGGGCGAATGCGCAAGAAATCATCCCACTTTCCGCTTGTTTCGCCGCCCGTGGGCTTGATGCTGTCTACGGTAGGGAGACTCTCATTTGAGATAGTCTCTTCCTACCGAGCTGCCCATTGCTTTGGCAACCCACGATACAAATTGTCGTTTGGCACTTAACCGTAAGAATGCGGCTGTTTCTCTCGTCTGGCATTCTATTTGAGATTCTATGCGCCGAGAATCTCAAATTAGGTGCAACGGCGAAGACGTCCGCGACTGACGCGCGCGGTCCACTATCTCGTCTATAGCGCTGCCGAAGCGGGCTTTGTTCTCAACCATCATATGGCCACGCAGCATGTAAAGCATCTCTGGTCCGGCGCGCTGGACGATGGCCACCCCAGCTAAAAGAGCTGGCCTCAAACACAGTGGCAAGATCGGACTTGCGGGCGTCGGGAGTTCGCTAGTTTCCATCTTCAGAACGTCATCAAGATCAGGAACGATTGGTTGCCACTGAGAACTGACCCAGTTTGACGGGATATTTCCATCGAGAATTGGCTCTGACTCAGATTTGCAGCTGTTTGAGATGACTGTCTTGCTGATTCAATCGAGGATCAGCAGATGTGCCACCGATTTCGGCGGACATGCCGACGGTGCATTATAATGGGCGTTTCGCGTTTGGTTCTTTCCGTGATTATGGCAGCTTGCCCTTGTTTGAAATGCCCTTGCAGGGATGCGTCACATCACCGCTCCTATCTGCCAGGGCACGAATTCGACGCCGCCGAACCCCAGCGCCTCGGATTTCGTCGTCCCGCCGGACGCGACGCGAACAAAAGCGTCGAAGATTTCTTGACCTTTATGCGCGAGCGGGACACCAGCGAGAATGTCGCCCGTGTTAACATCCATGTCTTCCTTCAACCGCTCATACATCTGGGAGTTCGTGGCGACTTTGATGCAGGGAACGGGCTTGTATCCCGACACTGAGCCTCGGCCCGTGGTGAACACTATCAAGTTCGCGCCAGACGCGACTTGCCCGGTGACGGAGCAGGGGTCGTAGCCCGGGCTGTCCATGAACACGAACCCCTTCTTGTCTATTGCCTCGCCGTATAGGTAGACGTCCTCGAGCGGCGCGGACCCGCCTTTCGCGACCGCTCCCAAGCTTTTTTCCAGGATGGTCGTCAGGCCGCCCTTCTTGTTGCCTGGGCTCGGATTGTTGTTCATTTCCCCCCCGTTGCGGGCAGCGTAGTCTTCCCACCACCGAATGCGATCCAGCAGTTTCTCGGCAACTGCCGGGCTGACCGCCCGTCGGGTTAAAAGATGTTCGGCACCATAGATTTCGGAGGTCTCTGACAAGATCGTCGTCCCGCCATACGAGACCAGAATGTCAGACGCGACGCCGAGCGCCGGGTTCGCGGTGATGCCGGAATACCCGTCCGAACCGCCGCACTGCATACCAATAACGAGCTCCGACACGGGAACGGGTTCGCGAATATAGGCGTCTGCGATCTGGGCCATCTCGCGCAACGCCTCGACGCCACGCTCGACGGTGACGCGGGTGCCGCCGCTCTCCTGAATTGTGAGATGTCGGAAATTGTTGTCCGGGCGCATTCGACCCTTGCCGACTAGACCCGGGATTTGCATGACCTCGCAACCCAGGCCAACGAGGAGGATGCCGCCGAAATTGGGATGGCGCGCATATCCACGAAGCGTCCTGAAGAGGGTTCTGTATCCCTCGTCATCTCCGCTCATTCCGCACCCCGAGCCGTGCGAGATCGGAACGATCCCGTCGATGTTCGTGAGGGCTTTGAACCAGTCGGTCTTTTCGGCCTCTTCTGCGATGAATCGGGCGACCGATCCCGAGCAATTCACCGACGTCAGGACACCCAAATAGTTCCGCGTGCCGACACGGCCGTCGGCGCGCTTATAACCCATGAAGGTTCTGAGGTCGCTCTTTCGCTGGACTTCCGGAACAGTCGAAGACCCCACTTTGGTAGCCGAGTGCATCGCCATCCCAAGATTTTGGACGTGCACGTGAGCGCCGGCAGGGATGTCAGCCGTCGCCTGGCCGATGATCTGACCGTAACGCAGCACGAGTTCGCCCCGGGTGATCGCTCTGAGCGCGATCTTGTGCGCCCGGGGTATGTGCTCCAACAATATCACGCCGGCCACGCTCGTGCCTGTGGGAAGATCGGCAAGGGCTATCGCGACGTCGTCGGTCTGGGCGAGCACAATATGGTTCAGCGACATCACTTAACTCCAGCGAGCGCCCGGTCGAGATGGGTGTAACCCCCGTCCACGAAGAGCCACTGTCCGGTCAGGTGCAGCGCCTGCTGTGACAGGGCATAGACCGCCATCGAGGCGATTTCGGACGCGTCCGTCATTCGATTACCGAGCGGAATGTGCGAGGTGTTCTCGGCGAGCTTCTGGTCGGGCTTGTCGAAGGTGGCAATCCAGCGTTCATATAGCGGCGTCATCACCTCCGCCGGAAGCACGGCGTTGACACGTATCCCGTCACTAGCGAAGGCGGCAGCCCACTCGCGTGTCAGACCGAGCTGCGCGGCCTTCGCCGCGACATAGGCGGACGTCCCACCCTGTCCAGTCACCGCTGTCTTCGAACTGATGTTAACGATCGCACCCTTCGACCGGCGGAAGTCATCGGCCAGAAGGTGGACCAGCGTATAATAATGGATGAGATTCTTTTCCAGCGAGGCGCGGAATGCATCTGGTCCTGCATCTATGCCGACACCGTCATTGACTCCGGCATTGTTCACCAAGCCGTAGATCGAACCGAAGCGCTGGCGGGCTTCTTCGACTGCGTTACGGCACTCATTATCCTTCGATAGTTCGACTTCGATGAAGGCCGCCTTTTCGCCGAGCGACTCGAACCACCGGGCATCGGGGCGGCGTCGCGCGAAGATGACGGGGATGGCACCTTCCGCCGCGAGCAGTTCGGAAATCGCGCCGCCGATCCCGGCCGCGCCGCCCGTCACGATGACGACTCTGTCTTCAAGCCCAAGATTCGTAGGATTTCCGCCGTTGTGGGAAGCGGCTGGCCCGCTGTGGCAGGCCAGCCTGGGTTCGATCAGTCGTAGAGCACGGCTGCGATTTCAGGGTTGTCCATGGTGGTCTTGTCATACCAGTAGAAACCCGTGTCGATCGTCTTGGGGAGCGTCTCACCCTTGAGGGCCATGACGGCCGCCTTGACGGTCTCGTAGCCGATGCCGACCGGGTTCTGCGTGATGGCCCCGGCCATGATTCCATCCTTGATGGCCTGCTTCTGCGCCGTTCCGGAATCGTAGCCGATCACGATCACGCCCTTGGTGCCTGTTTCCTTGATGGCGTTGACGATGCCAATCGCGGAGCCTTCGTTCGCGCCGAAGAAGCCCTTGAGGTCCGAATTCGCCGTGAGGATCGCCTTGGCGATCTCGGTCGACATGAGCTGGTCACCGCCGCCGTACTGGATGTCGACGATCTCGATGTTGGGATGCTTCTCCTTCATGCGGTTCACGAAGCCGTCACGACGGTCGATGCCCGTCCGGGACGTTTGGTCGTGGACCACGAGCGCCACCTTGCCCTGATCGCCGATCAACTCGGCCATCTTGTCGGCCGCCAGTGCCGCGGCGGCGACGTTGTCAGTCGTCGCGGTGGTCAGGGGGATGTCGCTATCGACACCCGAGTCGAACGCGATAACCGGGATTTTGGCATCGTGCGCCTGCTTGAGAAGCGGGATGGCTGCCTGTGTGTCGAGAGCGGCGAAGCCGATTGCTTGCGGGTTCTTGGCGAGGGCGGCTGAGAGCATGTCGATCTGCTTGTCGACCTGTGTTTCGTTGTCCGGACCCTCGAAGGTGACCTCGACGTTGAATTCGGCCGCGGCCTTGTCTGCACCAGCCTTCACGGCCTGCCAGAACTGATGCTGGAAGCCCTTCGAGATCAGCGGAATGTAAATTTTGTCCTGGGCGTGTGCTACGCCTCCGGCGCTCAGGATGGCGACAGCGCTCATCGCTGCCAATAGGCTTCGTCTGGTAATCATTTCTCACTCCTCCAATGTTCGGCGACATGCCGAGTTACGATTCAGATTTCCTTGGGGCATCGGCCGCTTTCATTTGCGGCTCCTGTCCGGTCAGGTGCGTTGGCGGCGGACCATGTCGGCGTAGACCGCCAGGATGATGATCAACCCGGTCAAGATCGTCTGCCATTCCTGCGCCACCGACAGAATTCGGAGTCCGTTCAACAGGACCGACATAATGAAAGCGCCGATGATCGTGCCGAGGATCGAGCCGCGGCCTCCCGCCAGGGAGGTCCCGCCGATCACCACGGCCGCGATGGCGTCCAGTTCGTATCCAAGGCCGAGCGCGGGTTGCGCGGAGTTCAGCCGCGAAGCGATGATGAGACCTGCGATCCCGCAGATACCGCCTGACAGGCTGTAGACGCAGATTTTCCAGAAATTGGTATCCACGCCGGAGAGACGCGCGGCCTCCTCGTTCGAGCCCAATGCGAACGTATAGCGTCCGAGGGCCGTGCGGTTGAGAATAAATGCGACGAACACGGCCAGGACAAAGAGAACGAGCACGCCATTCGGGATGGGAAGGAACGGGAAGACCGCGCCGATCAACGAACCCGTCGAAATTTCCGAAAAGCCGGGGGTGCCATTGAAGTAGATGGGCTTGGTTCCCGAGATGACGAGAGACGCTCCCTTCAGGATAAGCATCATGCCGAGGGTGGCGATGAAGGGCGGGACCTTCATTCTGGCGATCAGCGTCCCCGAGATGAATCCACAGAGAGCGCCCATTCCGACCGCCGCCACGATGCCGAGCGGGAGCGGCATCCCCAGATAAGTCAGTACCACGCCGGCGATCACCGCCGTGAAGGTCATCAGCGTTCCTACCGAAAGGTCGATGCCACCTGTTATGATGACCATGGTGACCGCAACCGCCAGGACTCCGTTCACGGACGTGGCCTGGAGGATGCCGATAATGTTGGACGTCTGCAGGAACTTGCTGGATGCCAAGCTGAAGAAGATCAGCATCACGATCAGGCTGGCGAACGCGAGAAGCTTCTGATGGACACCGGACGACGTCCGCTTCTTCACTTCATTCTGAACTGTCAGTGTCATGCTGCTTCTCCCCGCATTTCTTCCCGGCGCTGGGTGGCCAGGTGCATGATTTCTTCTTGTGTCGTTTCCTTCCCCCCGGGAAGGATTCCTGTCAGGCGGCCCTCGCACATCACCGCGATGCGGTGGGACAACCTCAGGACTTCGGGCAGCTCGGACGAGATGACGATGATCGCCTTGCCTTCCTGCGCGAGGGACTGCATCAGTCGGTAAATTTCGGACTTCGCGCCGACATCGATGCCCCGGGTGGGTTCGTCGAAAATCAGGATGTCGCAGTTGCGCAGCAGCCATTTCGCCAGCACGACCTTCTGCTGGTTTCCGCCGGACAGCAACTGGACCTCCTGCCGCTCCGACGGGGTGCGGATGCTCAACTGCTTGATGTAGTCACGGGCGATCTGTGTGAGTTTATTGTCATCGACGACGCCGATTCCGTTCGAGAAGCGCGCGAGATTCGGTAAGCCGACATTCGCGGTCAAATCGAGACCGAGCGCCAGGCCTAGATGCTTGCGGTCTTCGGAGAGATACCCGATTCCGGCTGAGACGGCATCCTTGGGGCTCGCAATAGCAACTGCCTTCCCGTGAACGATGATGTCTCCGGCCTCTCTGCGGTCCGCACCGAAGATCAGCCGCGCGACCTCGGTTCTGCCTGCTCCCATCAAACCGGCGAATCCCAGGATTTCGCCCGCCTTGAGGCTGAAACTGACGTCTTGAACCGCCTTGCCACGGCGAAGCCCGTGCACCTCCAGCGCTGTCGGTGCACCGGAGAGGTCCGGGATGGCGGTTTCGGTATTGTCGAGCTCGCGGCCTACCATCATGGAGATGATTTTTGAAATCGGCGTCTCGGATGCCTTGACGGTGCCGACATACGCGCCGTCGCGCATGATCGTGACGCGGTCCGAAATCCTTTTGATCTCGTCCATCTTGTGACTGATGTAGACGATGCCGACACCTTCGGATTTCAGACGGTGAATAATCGTGAAAAGCTCGCTCACTTCCTTGTCATTGAGGGCGGCCGTCGGCTCGTCCATGACAAGGACGCGGGATTTGTGCGAGAGGCTCTTGGCGATCTCGACCATCTGTTGCTGCGCGACCGACAGGGTGCGCACTTCCGCCCGGGGGTCGATGGCGACGTTCATGGCCGAGAATATCTCTCGCGCCGCCTGGTTGAGTGCGTCTTCGTCCAGACGCCAGAAGCGCTTGCGGGGCTCGCGGCCAATGAAGATGTTCTGGGCGACGGTGAGATCGTTCATCAGGGCGAGCTCCTGATGGATCATGCCGATGCCCAGCGCCTGTGCCGCGTGCGGACTAGGGATCGTCACTTCGTTGCCAGCGACCCGGATCGTGCCGCCGTCCGGCTGCCAGATACCAGACAGAGTCTTCATCAACGTCGATTTTCCGGCCCCGTTCTCGCCCATCAAGGCGTGAACCTCGCCTGCCTGCAGGTCAAAGCTCACGCTTTTGAGTGCATGTACGCCGGGAAAGTGCTTGTCGATCGACTCGAGCCTTATGAGTTCAACCATTGTCTGATTTCCATGCGGGCAAAGCGACGAGGACCTTGATGAAGCCTGACCGATCCGCTGCCAGCGCAGGTAGCTTTTCCGGCAGTTCCTCGAGCGCCAGGACGGTGGAGACAAGTTTGCCGCCATCGATAGCGCCCGAGGACAGAGCGTCCATGACATGCAGAAAATCCGGCGTCTGGGCGTTCCGGCTCCCGACCAGCTTCATTTCACGCTTGTGGAATTCGGCATCGGAGAACGTCAGATCCCCCTTGACCACCGAGACGAAAACGTAGGTCCCGCCGTGCGCCACATGGCCGAACCCGGCTTCCATGGCTTTGGGGTTTCCAGTTGCGTCGAAGACAGTGTCAAAGCCGTCCGCCAGCTCGCCTTCCAGCAGAGGTCGATCGGCCATGTGCAGGAGAGAGAAGCCGAGCGCTTTCGCGGCTTCGAGCCGCTCCGCGCTGATGTCCATCATATGGACTTCGGCACCCGCCAACCGGGCGAATAGGGCTGTCCCCAGACCTATAGGACCAGCTCCGGTGACGAGCACCCGGTCGCCTGCGGTTGCTTCAGAGCGCCGTACGGCGTGCGCGCCGATTGCAAGAAATTCCACAAGAGCGGCATCCCGCACCGACAATGCGGACGCATCGTAGAGATTTCCGGCGGGAACGGCGATCCTCTCGCACATTCCTCCGTCACGGTGAACGCCGAGAACGCCGATCGCCATGCAGCAGTTCGGCTTCCCGCGCAGACAGGCTCGGCATTTTCCGCATGCGATATAGGGGTTGATGACGACCAGTTGGCCTTTGTTCCACCCCTCGGCATCTGACGCTACGTATCCCGACAGCTCGTGTCCGATGACGCGGGGGTATTCAAGATAGGGATGCTTGCCTTCGAAGATGTGGTAGTCGGTGCCGCAAATGCCTGCGGCCGCGAGGTCCACGAGCACCCATCCTGGAGGGGATGCAACAGGCAGATCGCGCTCAAGCAGGCTAAACCGGCCCGGCTCCACGCATACGCCGCTCAACATCCGACGGCTCGAAGTCAATTGACTGTTCATTTGCCCTCCCGCAATTTGGTTTATTATTATTATAAACAGATTAGGATAGCAAATGTTTTTAATCGTTTAAGAACAAAACATGTCGGATCCTCACACTACTTCAGCGCCTGAAGGAGACGGGGTTGCGACAAGTCCACCCCCAACGCCTTTCCCCAATCGACAAACGCGCTAAGCCGCCGCTCCAGCTTCTGTTCGTGGCTCTGGGCGATGTCGGACAGCTTGTGAGCGAGGAACGGGTTGGCAAAGCGGTCGAGCGTGGTGGCGACGTAAGGGACGGCATCGTTGTCTCCGCCCGCGGCGAAGACCGGAAGAACCTCCTCGCGATACAAATCCTCGAGGTCGTCTCGGATCAGGGGATCGGACATCATGTCCTTCACATAAGCCTGATGTCGCCCGTTCCGGAGCCACCGTGCCACGAGATAGGTGTGTCCGAGATTGAGGATGTACAGCTTGCGCCGTTCAGTCGCGGACAGGTCGCCGACCACCTGCACGCATGGATGTGAGCAAGGAACGCGCAGACCAGGGGCGTCTTGGATCGCCCACAAGGCGTACGGTTCGGCGACGGCGCCGGCAGGCTCGATCGGTTCCGAGACAATCCGGTCAACGAGGGAGTTGACGAACAGAACCTGGGTGGAGACCCAATCGGCGAATTCACTTGAATAGCGCCGCGCCGCCCGAAGCACGTGTTCCCGGAGCACTCTGCCGTTCTCTGCAATCAGCTCGGTGGGCATGACTTGCAGGCCGCCTCGGCGAGCGGCGAACCGTGCGTGCAGCAGCAGTGCCAGCTTGGCCGGAAACGACATGCTCTGATCGTAGCTCAGCGACTGATCCGCCGGAGACGGAAGATAGCCTTGGTCGCCGGTGTTCGACAGGACGACCTCGACCTCTTCCACGAAAATCCGCTTGATCTCCTCCCAATCCTTCTCGGTGCTCAGGGCCCGCTTGATCGATATCACGCGGCTTTCTTGCCGCACGGCGACCCCGTCGACCAATCCTTCGATCCTCACGGTGTAGCCCTTGGGATCGGCGAGCGCCGCCAGTCGGCGGGCACGTTCCGCGTTGCCGCTCGATTGCACGACGGTGATCGGCCCCATCGCGGAATCCGAATCCAGGGCCTCTGAAATGAATAGGTCCGCGTGGGCTTGCAGAAAGCGGCTCGTGCCGAACTGGAGGATCGGAGTGATTGACATATTTCGCGCCTCATGATGAATAGTATTTTATGATAAAATACACTTCGCCTAATCGCAAGGGATATCGATCTTGAAAATTTTGTGCGTTGGGGAGGTGATGGCAGAGCTCCGCTCGAACGGCGGCGGCTATGCGGTGGGCTTTGCAGGAGACACTTTCAACACGGCCATCTACTGTCGCCGACTGCTCGCGCCAGAGCACGAGGTTGGCTATGTGTCTCGCCTCGGGCTCGACCCTCTGTCGGAAGATTGCCTGGCCTTCGCGCTTTCCGAGGGTCTGGAAATCTCGGATATCAGGCAGGACCCCGGCCGCAATATCGGACTGTATGCGGTGAAGACAGATGAACGCGGTGAACGCACCTTCTCCTACTGGCGCAACCAGTCTGCCGCCCGGAATCTGTTCGATGATGCGAGTGAGCTGGGGTCGCTCGATGGAGCGGGGATCGTCTGCCTCTCAGCAATCACGTTGGCGATCCTTTCACCCAAGACGCGGGAACTGCTCTTCGACAAAATCCGCGCGGTTCGAAGCCAAGGGGCATTGTTCGCATTCGATTCGAACTACCGTCCATCGCTCTGGGAGAGCGATGATGTAGCTCGGGAAAACGTGACGCTCGCTTGGCGATTGGCGGACATCGCGCTGCCGTCACTGGATGATGAACTGGCGCTGTTCGGTGATGAAAGCGAGCGCGGGGTCCTGGAACGGCTCCGGCGACATGGGTGCCGCAAGGGGGCTCTGAAGCGCGGACCGATCGGGCCAGCGGCGATCAATCCAATTCTGGTTCTCGACGGACCGTTCGAACCCGCAGGGACGGTCGTTGATACGACGGCAGCGGGCGACAGCTTCAACGGGGCTTATCTGGCTGCATTCGCCTCGAGTCTGGACGAGCGGACCTGCATCGCCGAGGCGCACCGGCTGGCACGCCATGTCGTGACATTTCCAGGAGCGATCGTGCCGACGCCCTCGGCCCCGAGGCGGGCCTGACTCGACGATCAAGCGCATGACACACCTAGAGCAAATCGACAGCCGAGATAGCGATTAAGGAAAATCCCATGAGACACGGAATGGTCATTCGCCTCCACGACGACAAAGTCGTGGAGTACAAGAAGCTTCACGCGGCAGTGTGGCCCGGTGTCCTGAAGACGCTCAAAGACAACAGACAGGATTTCAATGGCTAGGACAGACGAACGTTTCCGCGAGGCATTCAACGCCGCGCTTGAACTCTGCCAGGCGATGGCTCCTGGCGACCAATTGCCCTCCGAGAATGACTTGGCGACCCGGCTTGACGTCAGCCGAACGGTCGTGCGCGCAATTTTGGAAAAACTCCAGGGCGAGAAGATCATTGCCTGGGTGGGCCGGGAAAAGCGCCTGCTGAGAACACCTGAGGATACGGACAGGCTTGAGGTCCAGGAAGGGATGCTCGACGAGCAGCAACTGGAGCGTCAATTCCTGGACTGGATTTTGCGCTTCGACGTACCACCGGGTACCGCGCTGAACGTCTCCGAACTCAGGCGTCGGTTTCCCGTCACTCCCCATATGCTTCACGAATTCCTGGCATCGCTCAGCAGGTTTGGGCTTGTTCAGCGTCGACCGAAAGGCGGATGGGAATTGGTAGGATTCACTCGCGATTTCGCGATCGAGCTATCCGAATTCCGGATGGTCCTCGAGCTGAACGCAGTGTCCCATTTCGTTGAGCTTCCTCCCGAGGACCCGATCTGGGAACAGCTCGACGATCTCAAGCGAAAGCACGAGCGGCTCGCCGCCGAAATCGACGAACGCTTTCATGACTTTTCACTGCTCGACGAGGAATTCCACACTTTGATCGGCAGTGCTGTCCGCAACCGTTTCGCCGCCGAGTTCCAGAAGCTCATTTCACTGATCTTCCACTATCACTTCCAGTGGGACAAGACCGACGAGCGCCAGAGAAATGAAGCCGCCATCGACGAACATCTGCGGCTGATCTCGGCGCTGAGGGCACGGGACGGCGCGGCAGCCGCAGCGGCAGCGACGGACCACCTCAAGACCTCGAAGCAGACTTTACTCTCCTCGCTTCGTGTACACGCCCTCGCCTGATGCGCTTCTCTGAAAGACGGTTCATCAGAGCCTCTCCTCACCCGCCAGCTCACCAACGAGGCCGATACGCTGATGATGCTCGTCGAACAGTTCAAGCTGTCGAATCCAGCTAGGATTTCCGATCGAGTTCTCGAACGCGCTGCAGGAACACCGGAATATGCGTGGCTGTCGCAGATTTTCAAATCTAGGGTTCTGTTGACGAAAGTAATGTATTTTCAGGCATCGTAACGCTAACCAAGTAAACACGCCCCCGTGTCGAATTTCGAGTTAAAGTCAACGCGTTGTACTCCGTCAGCAAGGGATCGAGCTTCGGTTCCGCCTCATTTCAAAAGGTTAACAGAGGACAAGAGAGCAGTCGTTCAGGGGATGATTGCCAGAGAACAATTGCGGGCCGCCGAGATGTTTGCGAGGAGCCCCACAACTCACTGGACGATGAAATAGTTAAAGATTGAATGATCGGCGTGTTTCTCGCCAACCCCGATGATGACAAATCGATTGAGCCAGTCGTGGGGTCCCGGCGAGGTTTCGAACACTGGCGCCAAGCGGAAATAGTTGGCCGACGGGTCAATTTCTGCTCCGCGATCAATCATCCGTTGAACCTGGGGCGCCGCGTGAGCGTAGCCGCGATTGTTCATGTGGATCGTGCCGCCGTCGCTCGCCTTGAGTATATAGCGGGCGTCGAACACGACCACGCCGTCCGGGCGGAACAATGGCCAATCGCCGCCGCTTCCGGCCACCACTTCACCTTCCAGCCGCGGCCCAGTGACCATCCCACCTGTTATCGAGACAAATCCGCGCGAATACCCATCCGCCAGTGGCAGGCGCAGGCGAGGTCCTGGCGGAAAATCGAGCCTGATGCTGAAAGCAAACTCAAGTTCAGGCGCAATTGTCATCAAAATCCCCCGACAAGTCTTTTTTTGCGTGATCGCATGGTTTGGCATCGCACATCTTATGAAAAAATGCACCGGCTCCAAAGTAATTTAGTTTACATACCATAATAATGACCGAAAGCAACTATGGGCGGTCATCTTGCCGGGCTATCCAGTCGGCCCTCGACCGTTTGAGCCCTGCGGCCGGAGAGTGGCTTGGTCGCTTTCCGGCGTAGACACCGAACCGCAAATTCGCTTCGCGCCACCGACTCGACATTTTGTTTTATTTTAGGTTCTATAATAATAAGATACTTAGATGAGTCTGAGGGCGGACGATCTGGACCACTGCGTTCAATCAGTCCCCGAATTTTCTGATTGGATACGTATAAATATGAAGGCGCCGGTCGAAAAGGGTTCCGCAACGAGTCTTGAACGGAAGCGTCGGTCGAAGAAGGAAGCTGAACCCCCACCGGATGAGCCGTCGATAGACTTTGGGCCACTGACAAGCCATTTTCCTTACTATCTTCGGCGGTTGCAAAAGGATTTCAAGACTCATTTTAGTTCCTCGGTCGGCGATCTGAATGTGCAGGCGCGCGATGTTGGCGCACTATTCGCGATCGGGCTCAATCCAGGTCTGACGCCGTCACAACTCGCACCGGCGATATCGCTCGATGCCGCGCAGGTCACGAGCATGCTCAACGAGTTCACATTGAAGGGGTGGATAGTGCGCCGCGTGTCAAGCGCCGATGGTCGGTCGCGGACGCTGCATCTGACAACTGCGGGCAAGAATCTCTTGGCGAAGCTGCAGCCAATGATCGGCGAGATCGATCAGAAGTTCGTGGAGGGCATCCTGACCACGGAAGAGGAAGGTCAATTGATCGGACTTCTCGCGAAATTGCTCGCCGGCCGACGCGAGCTAGCCCAAAAATAACAGCTCCTTCAACTTGCTTCGCCGACTGAAGTTCTTTTCACCGCCGCTGTTGCCGGTGTGCGGGCGGCATCGTCATATACTGACCGCGGCCGGTTGAAAATGTACTTTACTTTATAAACTAAAACACATATCTTCGCAAAAATCAGACCATCCCGGGAGCGGCCGTCGGTCCGCGTTTCAGCCTTCAGGAGGATGAGGTCGGCGCGATTCAATAGAGCTGGTCGCGTCGCGGAATTTCAATCAACTGCCGGAAAAGGAGCCCAAACATATGCGCATCACACGTGTCGAATGCATTCCCGTCACGACGCCGCTGGTCAAGCCGATCATAATCGCGACGACCAACATCAGTCATGTCGAATCGGTCGTGCTGAAAATATTCACCGATGATGGATTGGTCGGGATCGCAGATTCCGGCGACACCTCGGCCTTCTACCATGGCGAGACGCAAGACTCCATCAGCGGGATGATCGCAACTCAGATCGCCCCACGCATATTGATCGGCGAGGATCCCACCAAAATCGAGAAGATCGTCGGCCGCATGGACCTGATTGTCCGCGACAACTACCATGCCAAGTCGATGGTGGATGCGGCGCTCCACGACATCAAGGGCAAAGCGCTGGGCGTTCCCGTATATCAGCTGCTCGGTGGCAAGACGGTGGATCACATTGACCTCGGATACGTGTTGATGGCCGGCCCTGCCGAGCAGTTGATCGGTGATGCACAGAAGGCCTTAAGTACTGGTTTCAAGCTCATCAAGCTCAAGACCCTTCCTGATCCTGAGAGCGCCATCCGGTGCGGGCTCGAGATGCGCAAGGCGCTCGGCGATCACGTCCGCCTGATGATGGACGTCAACGGGATGTGGAACTACGATCAGGCTCTCCACGCCTTGCGGCGGCTGGAACCGGCCAATCTCGAGTTGATCGAACAACCGCTGCCCTATTGGGACATAGAGGGGATGGCACGGCTGCGGCAGAAGGTCGGTACGCCCATATTTGCCGACGAATCAGCGCGCGAACTGCATCACATCCAGCAGATCATCAACCTCAAGGCAGCAGACGGCCTGTTCATGAAGACGCAGAAGGCTGGCGGCCTGCTGAAATCTCAGCGCTGGCTGACGATGGCGCGGCTCTCGGGGATGGCGGTGATGTGCGGCTGTATGCCGGGCTCGGGCCTGGAAGCGAGCCCTACTGCGCATCTGCTGGTCGCAGATGAATGGGCTTCCCAATTCGTTCAGGAAAATTGTGGCCCCCTATCGGTACACGACGTGTTCGAACTGGAAGACGGCAGTTTGCGAGACGAGATCGCCCTCAACGGGCCGCGCTACGTGAAGGGCAAGATGTTTGCGCCGGAAGGGCCTGGCTTGGGCGTCGAGCTCAATGAGGCTTTCATTGCCGAACATATTAGCCGGGGCTTTTCCACCCGCGTCGTCACCGCCTGACCTGGTCGCAGCAGCAGCGGCACCGACACAATTGGCTCCGGCCGCATCAAGTCGCGCCTGCATTGAAATCAGGCTGGCGCGACGCGTGCGCGGGCCGGTTTCTGCAGAACAAAATAGAGGGCCCCACTATGGCAGATTTTTCGCTGACCCATCCCTTGTCTGGCTTCTTCGCCCCGGCGCGGTTCGAGGCAGAAGTGGTTGACTGCATTGTCATCGGAGAAATTCCGAAAAGTTTGAACGGCGCGTTTTACAGGCTCCACGGAGACTGGGTCTACGCACCCAAGTTCAAAGATGAGGCAAGCCTCTCCGCCGATGGCTATATCAGCATGTTTCGCTTCAAAACCGGCTCGGTCGATTATCGTGGCCGCTACGTGCGCACCGATCGCTACAACAAGCAGATTGCTGCCCGGCGGCAGCTCTACGGCTATTATCGCAATCCACATACCGATGACTTCGAAGTGCGCGACATCGATAATCCCGGACTGCGCACTTCCGCAAACACCACGCCGGTCATCCTGGCCGGAAAGTTATATGCCACCAAGGAGGAGGGACTCCCCTACCAGATCGACCCGAATACGCTCGACACATTGGGGCCGACCAATTTCGATGGCAAGTGGAAGAGCCAGACCTTCACCGCTCATCCCAAAGTCGATCCATCGACGGGCGAGACCTTCGCTTTTGGCTATGAGGCGACAGGTCTCGCGAGCAACGACATTTATCTCTATTCATTTGATCAGGCTGGCAGGATTACCTGGGAAGTAAGGTTCGAGGTGCCTTATGCTTCGATGCTGCATGACATGTCCTTGTCCAGGGATTATGTGATCATTCCGGGCGGCGGAACGGTGACGAGCGCAGAGCGGTTGGCAAGCGGTCGCCCTCACTGGGCCTGGGATTCGGAGCGACCTTCCTACTACGCCATCATTCCGCGCGGAGGGACGGCGGCCGACATCCGTTGGTTCGAAGGACCCGAGCGCTCGATTGTTCATACCGCCAATGCCTGGAACGACGACAATATCCTGACGATGGATGCACCGGTCGCGGACGGCAACACCTGGCCTTGGTTCGAAGATGTTCACGGTGCGCCGTTCTCCATGAACAGCTTCACCATAAGACGCCTGACCTTCGATCTTCTCGGCAACAACAAGCAGCCCCGCGAGGAAATGCTGTTTGCGCAAGACGTCACGAGTTTTACGCGGATAGATGACCGTTTTGCGACAAAACCGAACCGCTACATCTTCGTCCAGTATGCCGATGCCAGCAAACCCTTTGATGCCCGATTGCCGGACGATCCACGGCAGCGCCCAGTCAATAGCTATGGTCGGTTCGATGTGATTGATCGCAGCCTTCAATCCTATTTCGTCGGCTCGACCCACGTACTTCAGGAGCCGACCTTCGTGCCCAGTTCGCCGGACGCCAGGGAAGGCGAGGGCTATCTGTTGGGCACTGCGCACAATCTCAAGGAGATGCGCAGCGAACTGGTCATTGTTGACGCGACGACCATGCAAGAATGCGCGCGAGTCATTTTGCCCTTCCGCAATGCCTATCAGGTGCACGGCGTTTGGGCGTCCTTATCGGACCTGCCCTTGCTATGACAACCCGCGACACGCGTCCACTCGCCAAAGGCGGGCGCGTGTGTCGTCTTCAGCGGCTGCAGCAAATCCTTGGCGTCATATCTGACGCACTGCGCTATCGTTCGATTGCTACGAGGGTGGCTATTGCCTTGCGACCGAGGTCGAGTTTTCTCCGGAAAAAACCCTGCCAAATGCCTCGGCATGCATACGTGGCACAAAATGCCGAAAAGTAAATTTGCAGACGCCTTCCACCAAGAACGGATCGTCCGAAATAATCTCTTCCGCTGCCTGAAGGCTGGGTGCTCGCAAAATCGCCAGAGCACGGTTACTCTTCACCCCTTCCTCTTCGAACAATCCACCCGTTACAACGAAACTGCCATCCTCAAACCGACGAGTGAGCCAGGCAATGTGCCTCGGCACAATTTCCTCGAATTTGCTGAAGTCGACAATTTCCACGAACAACATGAACAACTGGTCGTAACTATGGGTGCTCAATTCCGGCATGCTTCTCTCCTCTATGCAGGCGTCAATTCGATCCGCTGCGTCGGCGGCAATAGGGATGTTACGTCGCGTCGATGCCTCGTTCCCGATACGAATTTTAGCGCGCACGAAATAATTTGCAATATAAAATAAATTATATATGCTCGAACTGCATTCCGGCACCATCGGGATCAAATCAGGTGCCGTATGCATCGCGTGTTTGGGAAAGCACCGGCAGAAAAAACGGGAGGTAGACTATGGACGGAGCATACAGCGCCGGGCGGCTTGACGCCCCTGAAACCTCGTCCCCACCAATGCCTGAAGACGCGGTTGCCGAGCCAGGTATGACCGAGGGCATTCTACTGGTCATGGCCTGCTGGTGCACCGTCTTGGCTCCGGGCCTGTTGGCGCCGGTGCTGCCCCAAATCAGCGCTCATTTTGCCAACCAGCCGCATGCCGAAATGCTTGTCGGACTGGTCATGGCAGCGCCCGCTCTCGTCGTCGCTCTGCTGGCGTTTCCCATGGGCAGGCTGTGCGACCGGATCGGGCACCGCAATGTGCTTTTAGGGGCACTTCTCATCTACGGCATCGCCGGTGTCGTGCCGTTCTGGCTCCATGATATCGGATCGATCATCGCCGCCCGCGCAGTGGTCGGCCTTGGTGAGGCCGGAGCGATGATCGCCGGAACGGCGCTGGTCGGCCTGCGGTTCAGCGAAGCAAGGCGCGGGCGCTGGCTCGGCGCGCAGATCGGGACGTCCAATATCCTCGGCGTCTTAACCCTGCTATTTGGCGGCATCCTCGGCCGGCTCGATTGGCATACGCCGTTCCTGGCCTATGTGTTCGGCATCATCCTGCTGGTACCGTCGCTCTATTTTGTCAAGTCTCCCAGCCGCGCCGCCAGGCAGATGGCGTCTGCAGGTCAGCTATCACCCGCCTCGCGGCGGATCACCATCAAGGCCACCGCCTTTCTGTGCGGCATAGAGATTGCCGCGATCTCGGGCATGTTCGCGATCGTATTCCAGATGGCGTTCCTGTTTGATCAGCGCGGAGCTGCAAACAGCGCCGAGATCGGCTTGGGAATCGCATGCGGCGCCGCTGGCCTGGCGACCGGCACGACCGTTTCCGGAATGATGGCTCATATCAGCTGGCGGCTTAGAACAGCCGGCGGGTTCATACTTGGCGGCGTCGGATTTATCGGCGTCTCGGCCGTGTCCGGATACTGGGAGACCGCAGCGTTGGCCGCCATCGCCGGCCTCGGTGTAGGCGCTACCGTTCCAGCACTGTTGACCGCATTGGTCGCGGCTGTGCCATCGAGCGTCCTCGGCAGTGTGATCGGCGTCTGGACGGCAGCAACCTTCATTGGGCAGTTCGGCGACTTTCCTCTGTTTATGCTGCTGAGAGGAATTACCGGTTCGCAATCACTCGCGGTGGGCTTGCTCGGGATGTGCTTGATCGTCCTGGGACTGTTGCTTACCCGAATGGGCAAGTTCGAAAATGCCCTTTGACAAGGCGTGTAACACCGATGGGCGTCGGTGCATGGATCGTTCGGCGGTCTGAGTTAAGTGGGAGGCGCCCGCAATAACCGTTGTAGTTCCGCCGTGCCTTTCAAACACAATGCCAGCCGCCGTCATCATATTAAGAAAACCTCAGCTCGGGACAAGGGCTTCATTTTCGAGCACGTTGAAGCCGATTGAGGGTTTGGTTGGTTTGATCGAGTATGCGGCCAGGGCGTTGATGACGAAGTTGCCGGCTTTGCGATGCCTTGTGTGCCTGCCTAGTCTCGGAGGCATGCACATGTTGCTTAAAACAGGAATTTGGGTTCGCGGGAAAGGAAATGATCATCGCCATCGCAGACCTTCAGCCTCAAGATTTTGAGGAAGGAGAGGATGGCTATGGCGTCATGCCACAGCTATCGCCGTTGTTGCCTCAGCTTCGAACATGCGTTCGAGATGAGAAAGCAGATCATGCCGCTTCGTTGTACGATCATGCCATCGGAATAGCGGGAACCACCCGGAATGTTCATCTCCGGCACCGGTTGAACAAGATGAGCATCGATCGTCAGGATGTCGGACACACGATCAACAACGAGGCCGATAGATATCCCGTGGACTTCAGCCACGACGATGGCACTGCGTTCACTTGGCGCTGTGCTCTTCATGCCGAGCTTGCGGGCAAGATCGATGATGGGGATCACGGTGCCGCGCAGATTCATGATCCCGATCACGTCTTCCGGAGTATGTGGAATTCGGTGTCGAAGGTGACCAGCCGCGAATCTCGCGGATGGTCGTTGTCTTAACGCAGAACTCCTGATCGTGAAGCCGGAAGGCAATGATTTCCTGAGTTTCGGAGTTGCTGCCAGCCGAATGAAGAGGGGATGCCATCAGAATTCTTCCCAGCTATCCTGGGCGACCGCCGCATTTCCGATCGCACGATGAGACGATGCAGGGCGGCTTGCCGGTCTTGAGACCGATGGACGACTTGGTGAGGCCATGACCCGTGCAGTCTGACGCAGGGCTGCGGATTGCGTATTGGCTTTGCCTTCGAGCGTGAATCGGGCAACCAGATCGCGGAGTTTCTCGGCCTCCATGGCCAGGCTCGCCGAGGCTGCGGTGGATTGTTCCACCATGGCGGCGTTCTGCTGGGTGGTCTGGTCCATCGAGTTGACGGCGGTATTCACTTCCGCAAGACCGACGGACTGCTCCTTCGCCGAGGTGGCAATCGAATCCATATGCTGGTTGATTTCGGTAATGAAGCCGCCAATGGTTTTCAGTGCTTCGCCGGTATCGCGCACCAGCTTGACGCCGCTTTCCACTTCGGTGGAGGAATTTTGAATCAGGCCCTTGATTTCCTTGGCGGCCTTGGCTGAGCGCTGGGCCAGTTCGCGTACTTCTTGAGCGACGACTGCAAAACCTCTTCCCGCGTCACCAGCACGGGCCGCTTCGACACCGGCATTCAGTGCCAGAAGGTTGGTCTGGAAGGCGATCTCATCGATCACGCCGATGATGTTGGAAATCTGCTGGGAGGATGTCTCAATCCGGCCCATCGCCTCTTCGGCGTGGCTGACGACTTCGGCCGATTTGACCGCGCTCTGGTTGGCCTGGGTGGCGACCGTGCGGGCTTCTTCCGTCCGCTTGGCCGAATTGCTGACATTGGCGGTGATCTGATCAAGGGCGGCGGCGGTTTCCTCAAGCGAGGCGGCCTGTTGCTCGGTGCGTTTGGAAAGGTCCTGTGCGCCGGAGGAAATTTCCCGTGTGCCATCGTCCATCGCGCTGATGCTGTCCGACATGGCCGACAATGAATTGCCCAATTGGCTGACCGACTGGTTGAAATCCTGACGCAATGCCTCGAAATCAGGTGCAAAGGCCTCGGTCAACTGAAAGGCGAGATCGCCGGAGGCCAGGCGCTTCAGGCCGACAGCGAGACCGGATGTGGCAATGCGCATGCGCTCGGCGGCTTCTTCCGCCTGCTCGTGGTCGGCATTGCGTTTGGCTTCCGCCTGCCTGCGGTTGGTTTCTGCATCCATCTCCAGATGGTTGTTGGTGATGGCCGCCTGCCGGAAGACCTCGACAGCGCCAGCCATTGAGCCGATTTCGTCGGCACGCCCAGCGAAAGGAATAGCAGTCGCTGTGTCGCCATCGGCAAGATTGCCCATAGATGTGGTGATCCGCGTGATCGGCTTTACCACCTCTGACATGACAAAGTATACAGCGCCGACTATCATCAAGGCCGCGATGCCGATGACCAGATATATCAGATTGGTGGTCGCGGCATAGGTCGATTGTGAAGCTGTAGCAGCGTTGTTTGCGCCATCCTCATTGAACTGCACCAACTCATCAATGAGAGCCGTGGTTTTCTTGCCTTGCTCGGCCATGACAGTTCCAAAGATTTTGGTAGCATCATCATTCTTGTTGGCTCGGGACAATTCCAGCATCTTTGCCGCCAGCTGATCATAGGCCGCGACGCCTGCGGAAATGCCGTTCAGCAACTGACGGTCATGGCCTGATGAAACCAGCGGCTCATAGGCCTTGATGGCTTTTGTCATAGCCAGGTTCTTCGCGACGATGTCGGTCTCGACCGTTGCCATAATTTCTGGGGACAAGGAGAGAATGTGTTTCGCATAGGTTAGGCGCCTTTCACCCAGCGCTATCTTCATGTTCTTGACAACGGCTACACTTGGGAGCCAATTTTTGGAAATGGTTTCCGTGGAGGCGTTAAGGGTCGCCATCGCAGACATGGACAGAGTGGCGAAACCAGCGAAAATAATACCGATCAACAGAAATATGCCGATCATCGATATTTTTATACTTGGGCGTTTCATTGGTTTATCCTTCTGCGATTGTGTGTGTGGCACTTGTGGGTGTCAAAATCCAAGGGCATTCCGCCGGCGACATTTGATCGGCGACCCGATGCCGCTTGCAAGACCACGCCGCGTTCCGCGTTTCTGAATAGATCGCCCCAAAAGATCTACAGATGGTATCGTCAGTCAAAGACTGAAGAAATTCGGCATACCTATCTTCGGATATTAATGAATATTATCTCCTGTGGCATCATAAATACCTGAAGGTTCTCATGTTTGCTTGCGTCTCTTTCCGCTTATAGTTCAAATTTCTTTATACTCTAGATTTAGCCGTCGGTTCTTAAAACAGTATTAACTACAGCATATGCTAGCTTCACGAGCGTCAAATTTGTGCACAAGTTGGATAGCTTTGCACAAACTGGTTACTTATCTTCCGGCAAAAATACGGTCGTCCTGCCTATTTCAGCACGTTGCGACGGCTCATTCCGATATTTTTGCTGAATTTCGTCCGCGATAGCGGGTATAGAGAAACCGGTGGACAATGGACCGCCCGACACACGGTCAAATCTGCCGCCAGCCCGTTTTACGCGACTGCACGGTTTCGGAAGGTGTCTGGCCGAACGCTTCCTTATAGAGGGCGGCGAAGCGGCCCATATGCGTGAAGCCCCACTGCTGCGCGATCGCTGAAATGGCGCTTTGATCGACATCGCCGATCAACGCTCTGCGAACGCCTTCGAGGCGGATTTGACGGAGGTAGTGAAGAGGACTTGTTCCTTTGTATTGCTGAAACCCCAGGTGAAGACTACGAAGACTACTGCCGGATTCGCGGGCAACGTCCGCAATGGTTATCGGCACCGAAATATTCGCAATCATAAAATCGATGGCTCGCTTGACGTGCCTCGGTATCGCTGGCGCGACCGGGCGGGCCAGGGCCGCCGAATAATTGTGGAGTACGGACTCCAGCAAGAGCACGGCCATGGACTGAAACAGCAGTTCGGCGAATTTCCCCGAAGCAACGGTTTCGGGTTCGTTTGCAAGCATGGTCCACAGCAGGGTCGAAGCCGTCGAGATCTTGCCAATCGCAGGGGATTGGCAATCCATCATCGTGGAAAACTCAAGCTTTTTATTGACTGGAGCATCAAGCAGTTCACTGAGTTGTCTTACAACCACATCATGGCCGAGGGCGATACCCGTGTGCCGCCGTCCCTCATGCAGTTGAAGCCGTTCAATGGTGGAAAAGTCGCCAATGAATGCGTGTTCTGGTCCACAGCTAAAACGCCGAGTGCCGACATCAATATCGAGCACTCCGACGATTGGAAGGTAGATCACATAAGCGTTCGATGGGTCGAGTAGTTTGACCTGCATGCCCGAATGACATGCACCGGACCATATCCCGCATGGACCGACTTTGTAATGATGCTTCTCAACCGTGATACGTTTCTGGCGTGCCAGAGGTTCGATGGCGACGCGTGTTAATGTTCTTGCATAGTGTTCGGAAAGCGTGTCGGCATCGCCATTGTTGACGTGAAAGCTGGTAATCCGTGGGTGCTTCTTACCGGGCAACGATATGTTCCATTTTCATGTAGAACTGAGCGATCTTAGGGCATCGAGTGCAAAACAGGCAGCGCGGTAGCCCAGCATTCATGTCGCCTGCGCCGCGGCTGAGACGGAGATCAAGTTTAGTGCCACCAGGGCAGCGTCCAATTGCTGCTGGATCTCTTTGACATGTTTCTTCTCGATTTCAGCGATATCGAGTAGGCTTTTGCCCTGAGAAATCCATCGAAGATAAGTCGTTTCGGTTGTCGAGAGTTTCATTTTGGCGCGCTGTATCCGAATGTTTTATCGCGACTACATTATGTCATAACAGATCCACGAGTTGCTGAACGAAGAGATCGAGGATGTCGCGCGTTGGCGTGTCCAGGAGTGTGCCGTCTTCGTCGAATTTCTCATGGGCGGTCGTGATGAAGACCTCCGGCCGATTCAACACTGTAGCGTTGAGATAAACAAAGGTCTGGCGTAGGTGATATTGAGCGCGTGCCGTGCCGATGATGCCCTTGCTTGCGCCGATGATCCCAACCAGCTTCTCGTCAAAGGGCTGCGGCGGGCGCGACGCCCAGTCGATGGCATTTTTCAGCACACCTGGAACCGAATAGTTGTATTCGGGCGTGGCGATGATCAGCGCATCCGCCTCGGCGATTTCCCGCCGCAACTCCTCGACGCTGTCTGGAAAGCCCTGCGCTCGCAAGTCTTCATTGTATGGCGGAATCTCGGCGAGACGACCGAAGCACCGGAACTCCACTTCGCGAGGAAGCAATTCCGCACAAATCCTCAGCGCAGCACTGTTGAACGAGTTGGTCCGGAGGCTTCCTGAAATGCCGAAGATTTTCATGCTCTTTCCTCTGATGGATCGTTATTGCCGCCTTCAATCATGGCGATATCAGCCGGCGGATTCGCGCTCGGTCGAGGCACTACGGCACCACCTATCCCAGTTCGGGCGTTCCAGCTGGAACGTATCGGTCGTGCGTGCGTACCACCCACTGCCGTGAAGACGGGCGATCAGGTCGAGGCGCGGCGTGTCGATGTGGGCGCGGCGCGAGTCCAGCACGTATTCGTCCGCCACATGCGCAGTCAGTACGCGGCCCACCACCAGCACCTGCTCTGGGCCTGTTACAAGGCTGCTCACGACCCGGCACTCGAAGGAGACCGGGCTTTCGGCGATGCGCGGTGGCGCGACAGCGGTCGATGGCGTGGCCGACAGGCCGGCGAGCTCAAGCTCGCTGACGTCGGCAGGCGCGTCCATGCAGGTCGTGTTCATAGCTTCCGCCAGCGCTCTGGGAACAAGGTTGACGACGAACTCACCGGTTTCCAGCACGTTTCGCGCCGTGTCCTTGAAGCCACGCTTGGGGTCTCGCAGGATACCCAGCACCACTGTCGGCGGCTCGCTGCCCACGACGTTGAAGAAGCTGTAGGGGGCGGCGTTGACGATGCCGGCCCGCGACAGCGTTGTCACCCATGCGATCGGGCGCGGCGTCACTGTCGAGGCCAGCACCTTATAGGCAAGGTCCGGCGCGAGGTCCGTCAGGTCGAACCGCATCACGCACCAGACCCGGAAGTGGACACGGCTCGCTTCGCAGCCACGTCCACCCGGAGCTCGAAGATGTCGGGCCGCGCATAGTGGCCAGTCACATCAAAATCGAACTTTGCGGCCGGAATGGAAGCGATGTCGATGTCGGCATAGAGGATCGTCTCGCCGTCAAAGTCCGGTCCAGCGATGACCTTGCCCAGGGGATCGACGATTGCGCTGCCGCCGCGCATCAGCACCGTATCCGGCTCGTCGCCCAGCGCACATTCGTGCTTTGGCGGGTAGGCCGAGCGGCGGATATGCTGGCAGGCGGTCAGGACATAGCAACGCCCTTCGAGCGCGATATGGCGCATAGAGGGAAGCCAGCTGTCGCGGTCGTCCGCGGTGGGGGCGCAGTAAATGGCGATGCCTTGTGCGAACATGTGCATACGCAGCATCGGCATGTAGTTTTCCCAGCAGATGACGGCGCCGATGCGTCCGAACTGCGTGTCGTAGACGGACATCGTCGAGCCATCGCCAAAACCCCAGATCAGCCGCTCGCCGGCGGTGGGCATCAGCTTGCGGTGCTTGCCGATGACGCCCTTCGCACCGTCAAGGAACAGCGCGGTGCAATAAAGCGTGCCGCCGTCGCGCTCGATGATGCCGATCACCACGAACATGCCGGTGTCGGCGGCAGCTTCGGCGATAAGCGCGATCTCGTCGCCCGCGAGATCGACCGCGTTCTCGTGATAGCGCCTGAACGCCTCGCGTCCCTCCGGTTTGCGCATGCCGATCGGGCAGCCAAAGCTCGCGCCCTTCGGATAACCTCCCAGAAACGCCTCCGGAAAGACGGCGAGCTTCGCCTTTGCCGCAGACGCCTCGCGGATCAGCGTGGCGGCTTTGCGGGCGGAGCCGGCCGCGTCGTCGGGCATCGATGCCGCCTGTATGACGGCTGCCTTGTAGTTGGTCATGGGATGTTCCTCCTGGGGATGCGAAGTGGAGCGGGCAGCTGGCCTACACCGCCACGACGGGATGGCGGATGGTGCCGATACCCTCGACACAGGCAACCACGACATCGCCGGGCCACAGCCATTCCTGTGGATCCCGCCCGGCGCCGACACCCGCGGGCGTGCCCGTAGCGATGATATCGCCCGGCTCCAGCGTGATGCCGGCGGAAATATCCGCGATCAGGTCGGCGACCTTGAACAGCATCAGAGCGGTGTTGGACCGCTGCTTCTCCACGCCGTTGACGGTCAGCCACAGGTCGAGCGCCTGCGGATCGGCAATCTCGTCGGCCGTCACGATGCACGGGCCGAAGGGCGCGAAAGTGTCCTGGCCCTTGGAGTAGATCCACTGGCCGGCGCGGCGGTTGTCGCGGGCCGAGACGTCGATCATCACGCTATATCCGAACACATGCGACAGCGCGCTCTCCTTAGCAACGCGCTTGGCGCGCGAGCCGATGATGACGGCAAGTTCGACTTCCCAGTCGAGCTGTTTCGTCAGCGCCGCATTATGCTCGATCGGCGCGCCGGGTCCGACCACTGATGTCGGCGGCTTGGAGAAGATCACCGGCTGGGTGGGCAGTTCCTTTGCCGTGTCGAGCGCGCGGCTCGATTCGTCCACATGCTCGACATAGTTGAGGCCGATGCCGAAGATGTTCTTGCGCGGACGCGGGATTGGCGCCAGCAACTGGACATTGCCGAGTGGGCGGGAAACGCCGGCCGGAAGCCGGCCATTGTGGTCGGCCAATAGTGCCGAAAGCGCTGTTGCGGCCGACGGCCCGAGGTCGATGAGATCGAGCATCGACGCCGGAAAAGACACGCCGGCGGCTCTGCCCAGCGCTTCGATATCCACGACATTCTCGCCGGTGATCGCACCGAGACGGGCTTCGCTCTCGATCGAGCAGCGGTAGGTTATAAGACGCACGGGCGGTTTCCTCAGTTGAGTGGCTGCTGGCCACCATTTTCGCCGAACGCTTCCTCGCGGTAGAGGCCGAGCGCACGGATGGCGGGCAGGTCGTTGAAAGTGAACAGGCAGGCGTCGTCGCTGGCCGAAGTGTTGCAATGCTCGTGCCACGCCCAGGAAGGCACGCAGAAGATGTCGCGTTCCTTCCATTCGAGCCGCTGGCCAGCGACGATCGAATAGCCGCTGCCCTTGCAGCACTGGTAGATGATACTGCCGGTATGGCGATGGGCTTTGGTCTTCTCGCCTGGCCGCAACATCTGCATGGCAGCGCCGATAGTGTGCATCACGGGGCCGCCGGTGACGGGGTTGATGTAGTTCATCATCACACCGTCAAACTCGCACCCGTCAGTGGCCCGGGCAAAACGCTGTAGCGCCTCGTAGGTCGGCGCCCACTCGTATTTCAGCAGGGGCGAATAGCCCTTGGACCAGGTGCCAGTGGAAGGGACGAGCCCCGGATTGCCCCAGGCTCCGGTCACGTCGTCAACGGGATAGCCGACCTTCTGCTGGAGGTCGGGATGCACGCTATAGAAATTCGCCTCGAGCGCGTTGACCAGCGGGATATCCAGCCCGTCCTGCCAGATGCAGGTCGTGCCGCTCGAATCGACGCCATGCTCGTGCCAGGTGCCGTTGGGCGTCAGCACGAAATCGTTCGCACCGAGGCTCATCCGATGCCCATCGACGATGGTGTAGGCACCGGTGCCTTCCATAATGAAACGAAGCGCCGAGGCTGAATGGGCGTGCGCGGACGCGACCTCACCGGCGTTCATCACCTGCAGGCCGGAATAGAGCCAGCCGACCGCGGCCGTAACGTCGCGGCGGCCGGGATTGGCCAGATAGATCACGCGCCGGCCCGCCTTCTCCGGCGTCACCAGTTCGACCGACTTCAGCACCTTGTCGCGCAGGTCGGCGTAACGCCAGATCATCGGCACCGATGCCGACGCCGGCTGCCAAGGCTCGATCTTGTTGGCCACCGTCCAAAGCGCCCCGGCATCGAGCTTATCCAGCTCGGAATAATATCGGAGCAATTCGGGGGTATCTGCGACGTTGGCGCGCCCGGCGACATCCTCGCGGTAAAGATCCTGCGGCTGGTTGTTCTGCTGTTCCATCGATCTGCCTCCTGGATTGAACGACACGCCTGACCAGTGGTCAGGTCACCACTGTCTCTTGGTTGAATTCCTCGCGATTCCAGCTCCGGATCGCCAGCGTGCGGTGAAGCGCCTCCACCGCCCGGACCACGTCGGCGAAACGAACGTAGAGCGCCGCAAAGCCGAAGCGGATTCCGTCCGGCGCGCGGAAATCGCCGATGACGCCCTCAGCCGCCAGAGCGCGAATTACAGGCAGCCCGTGCTTGCAGCGAAGGATGACATGGCTGCCGCGTTTTTCCGGATCACGCGGCGAATCCACCGCGAGCCCGAATTCTGTGCAGGTTTGCTCCACCAGCGATATGAAGAAGCTTGTGAGTTCCCGCGACTTGCCGAACAGCGCCGACAGGTCGATCTCGCTCCACAATTTCAGGCTCTCGTCCAGCGCCGACAAACTGAGGATCTGCGGCGTACCGCAGACGAAGCGGCGTACGCCTTCAGCCGGGCGATAGCCGTAGTCGAAGGCGAAGGGCGACTGGTGTCCCATCCAGCCGGACAGCGGCTGCCGCGCGTTCGGCAAATGACGCGGCGAGACCCAGCAGAAGGCGGGTGCCCCCGGTCCACCATTCAGGTATTTGTAGGTGCAGCCGACAGCGAAGTCCGCGCCGCTGCCGCCGAGATCGACCGGAACCGCGCCGGTCGAATGTGACAGATCCCAGACGGTCAAGGCACCCGATGCTCCAGCCGCCCGATTGATGGCGGGCATGTCCTCGATCGCCGCGCTGCGGTAGTGGACATGGCTGAGCACGACAGCGGCAACGGAGGAATCGATAGCCTCGATCAACGCTTGCCCCGTATCCACGGCACGCAGAGTGACGCCGGGTACCAGTTCCGCCAGCCCCTGCGCGATATAGTTGTCGGTCGGGAAATTGTCCGCCTGCGCGACGAGCACCCGCCGCTCAGGCCGCATGGCCAGCGCCGCCGCCATGCACTTGAACAGATTCACCGACGTGCTGTCGCCCACGACGACTTCGCCCTGCCCCGCGCCGATCAATGGGGCAATGCGGTCGCCGGCAATCTCCGGCAGCCGGAACCACTCCGCGCCGCCCCAACTGCGGATCAGGCCGTCGGCCCATTCCTGCTTCAGCACGCGCTCCATGCGCTCCGCGACTGCGCGGGGCATCGAGCCCAGCGAATTGCCGTCGAGGTTGATGGTGCCCTCGTTCAGCAGGAAGCGCTCGCGGACGTGGCCGAGCGGGTCGGCGCGGTCGCGCGCCTCGGCCTCTGCGCGCGCGGCGCGGAAGGCGGCTTCGACGCCAGGCACTGTGGCCGAAGATGCGGGCAGCGGGCTCATCATGCCGTGACCTCCCCGCCGGCACTGGCTGCCATGTCGTGACGCAGTTCCCATAGTTCTGGAAAGAACATATGCGTCGTAGTCGCCGCCAGATAGTCGCGGCTGTCGGTGCCGCCGGTGCCGCGCGTGCGCATGCCGATCTGGCGGCGCACCATCAGGATGTGGTTCTGGCGCCATCCGGCAACGCGGCGATCGAGTTCGATCGCGCCTTCGGCCAGGTTGAAGAGGTCGAACGACCGCCAGCGGTCGCGGTAGATCTCAGCCAGTGAGCGGCCCGAACGCGCGATCGCCTCGAAGAAGGCCGCGCGCAGCGTGCGTGGCGTCGCCTCGATCATCCCCGGCCACGCATTCTCGACTCGCCGTACATACTCGTCGCCGGCGATCTCGTGCAGGCCGCAAAGCACCTCGAGTTCGCGGAACTGACGCGACTGCAGGCCCGAGGCGCCGGTCAGCTCGCGGCGAAACTCCAGGAAGTCGGCGGATGACATCGTCTCGAGCACGACCCAGTGCGCCTCAGCGAGGCGCATGATTTCGCCGATCCGCTTCAGCAGCCAGATCGCCTGTGTCAGTTCGCCGGCATCGAGATGTTGAATGATGCGCTTCATGTCGAACAGGATCTGCTTGAACCATATCTCAAGCGAATGGTGCGTCGTGATGAAGATGTGCTCTTCGGGATGACCCGTGATCTGCTGCAGCGAGGTCAGCAGACGGTCGAGCTGAAGGTGCG
>Ga0307515_10002751_pt1 | contig 37583 bp, 42 predicted proteins | sample 17_EM_MG_FD_194513 | JGI IMG/M metagenome (GOLD analysis project Ga0307515, IMG submission 194513) | Populus trichocarpa ectomycorrhiza microbial communities from riparian zone in the Pacific Northwest, United States - 17_EM | ecosystem: Host-associated > Plants > Roots > Unclassified | place... | reverse complement strand
CATTCACGGAGGTGGGGTGCAAGGGTACACTCCGCGAATGAACCAGTCCAGTCACTGAGGGTGGGACTCCGTGAATGGACCGGTCTCTCCGCGGAGGGACATCCTCCGTGACTGGACTAGAACACATGGTATGACGATAGACTTTTTGGGCGAACATATAAAGCGGTTCTGACAAATTCCCTCCGCCCATACCTAACAACCATGCAGATATACAACTAAAATAGGCACCGACATACCTCACTGCTAACTACAGCCCGAACGATCATGCCCGCTACCTTGCAATTACCAATAGCCCAACTATCCACCCATCACCAAAAACACAAAAGCAAAACAGAATCGTCAACCGTCTCTTCCAAATTAACCGATATTCACCGAACTGAAGCTGCATCTGCGTTAGACTATTTGTTGACCATCATATCCAAAGGACTCACCAAGAGGGATAGTTTCTGGGTCTATTTCAATGAATATAACTCTACCTGGCTCATAAGTGATTGCAAGAACATTATATCGAACTGCTGTCCCGCATCCCCTAATAGGACGGTAATCAGGTGGAAGCCAAAGTATGTTTTCTGTCCCCCATTTCACCCAATTTCCGCTAACACGTAGTGGGCATACGATTGAATTGGACTGGGATCGACTCTCGACCTGAGTAAGGGATGTAATTTCTACTATCCCATGATTTGTCTCGAGATATGAACTGTTGCTGGTGAAGGATAGATATCTAATTGACCCTTCAGTAAGAAGCGTGCGAATTATTTCTCTGCGTCTGATATCCCACAAATATATCGGGCCTTCAGATGATATGGCAAGTAGTCGGCCATCCGGAGAAAATGCGACTTCAAATGATAATATAAAAACCCTGTTCCTATGATGACCCTCCAGGGTACCGCGCAATGCTCCTGTGGATGGATTCCAGAGCCTGACAGTATGATCGGCAGATCCGGATGCAAGGGTCTGACCATCCGGCGAAAATGCCACTGCCAGGACCGCATCAAAATGTCCCTCAAGGGTTCTGTGTGAGGCTCCTGGTATTGGGTCCCAGAGCCTGATTGTATTGTCTCTAGATGCAGAGGCAAGGACCTGGCCATCCGGTGAAAATGCCACTGCGCAAACCGCATCAGAATGACCCCCAAGGATGCGTGAGGCTCCTGTCGATGGGTCCCAGACCCTGACTGTGTGGTCCGAAGATGCTGAGGCAAGGAGCTGGCCATCCTGTGAATATGCCACTGCGCAAACTGCATCAGAATGTCCCTCAAGCGTCTTGCATGATGCTCCTGTTGACGGATCCCAGAGTCTAACTGTACAGTCCCTAGATATTAAAGCTAGGTGCTGGCCATCCGGTGCAAATGTGATACCGTCGACTTTTACAGAAAGGCCCTCAGTGGTGCTGCGGGAGTCTCCTGTAAATGGATCCCAAAGTCTGATGGTATTGTCCCAAGATGCAGCAGCAAGGAGCTGGCCATCCGGTGAAAATGCTATTCCAGACTGCAGAAGAATGTCCCTCAAGGCTGCCACGTGAGGCTCCTGTAGATGGATCCCAGAGCTTAACTGTAAGACTATTACATGCAGACGCAATGAGTTGACAATCAGGTGAAAATACCACTGCATGTAACCAATTCGAATGACCTTCAAGGATGCCACGCGAGGCGCCTGTCAATGGATCCCAGAGTCTAACTGTGTTGTCGGTGGCTAAGTGGCTGCTGGAACACGCAGAGGCAAGGAGCTGGCCATCCGGTGAAAATGCCAGTATATCGACCGTAGTAGAATGGCCTTTAAGTGTGACCTGCAAGGCTCCTATCGATGGATTCCAGAGCCTGACTGTATGATCGCAAGATCCGGACGCGAGGAGCTGGCTATCGGGTGAAAATGACACTGTACAAATCGGAGACAAATGACCCTTCAGGATGCTGCACAAGGTACCTGTCGATAGATCCCATAGCCTGATTGTATTGTCACTAGATGCAGAGGCAAGGATCTGGCCATCCGGTGAAAATGCCACTGCGCAAACCACATCAGAATGACCCCTAAGGGTCCTACGTGAGGCTCCTGTCGATGGTTCCCAGAGCCTCACTGTATGGTCTGAAGATGCAGAGGCAAGGATCTGGCCATCCGGTGAAAATGCTATTGTTCGTTTCCCAGACGAATGTCCCTCGAAGGTGCTGCGCGAGGTTCCTGTTATTGGATCCCAGAGCCTGACTGTATTGTCCTTAGATGAAGAAGCAAGGAACTGACAATCCGGTGAAAATACCAGTGCCCTGATATCACCAGAATGACCATGGAGGGCGCTGCGCAAGGCTCCTGTCGATGAATCTCAGAGCATGACTGTATTGTCCCAAGATGCAGAGGCAAGGAGCTGCCCATCCGGAGAAAATACTACATCTTTCACAAAGTCAGAATGACCTTCAAGGGACTGCAACGCTGGACTCCAGTCCTCTGCAACCACTGGTATATTTTTTATCCATCGAATTTGATCCCAAAATTCACGTCTAATCACACTTGTCTTTGGGCTGAATACTATGGCAGAGCAATATATTTGCAGAGGTGTGCTTTCAATTATCGATCTGATGTTATGTATGAAGCACTTTGCATCATATACCATCATGCATATATCATGATTTGCATCCGACTTGGGCTTGACCAAATTAGCATCGTCAGACTGTACATGATATAGAGCAACTTACCATAAGAATAGACTCCAATGAACTCAACATCAGAATGCCATCGGGTATCTTCCCCAAGAGACTAAGTGCCTCAAGCCAATGAAGAACGTGTGTCCGGAGAAATATATGAACTTGATCATTGTCGCAGAGTTGGACATTACTCCGTCGCAGATGATCAACCCAATAGCAGCATGCATACTGAACATCTAGAGGAAGACAACTCAATACTACACCATCTTCCACATCGGTTTTAAGGGCACCAGGTAGTCTGAGTTTGCACATATCCCTCTTTAGATATTTGGACATGAGCTTGAGACAGTTCACAAATAGATCACCGTGTGTCATGTTCTCGTCGACCCATAACTGGGGCTCCTGGCATCGTTGCTGATCCAAGAGATAGTCCCGGAAAGAAGGGTGGAGTAACCGAACCGGAGACTCTAGGCATATTGGGACGTCCAGAACGGAATGCAGAAATCGCAGTCTCACATGTACCGTCTCAACTGGAAGCTCAAGCAACCTTGCCAACATAGAAATAGAGAGGGTGTCAAATAATATGACAATGGATCCAACAATCAGCCTGAAATCACTACTCAGTTTTTCTTGGTCTCGGTTGGGGCGGTCTCCAGGAATGATTGAGTGCGTTAATATTCTGGTGTATATCTCATCAAGCTCATACGTGGAGGACTGGCCAACATAAGCATCCTTAAGAATCAACGAAAGTCTTTCAGTTGGATTCCAAAATGGATCACGAATGAAACGACATGCCGTAGCAGCATAAATAAACAGCCCATGAGACTTCTGGCAGAGAAGCTCCATCGTTTCATCCCCGGGCCATCCGTTAGACAGATTATTTTCCCTCTCGATATTTCGCATCTCGTGATGGAGAAAAACTGATATATCGTGCTGGATGATTGATGGGGAAATATTATGGAGTACAAAGTCTTCATGCACCTCCACAGGAATATCATTGCTGAAGCCAAAGCGAATTGGGGTTTCCGGTCTGCTAGTTAGGAAAACGCGTAATCCAACGCCATTGACGGTTTTTGCCTTTGCAAAAAGTCGGAGCATCAATCTTATGTCAGCATCGCCCTCGCATTCGTCCAAGGCGTCGATCACGAGAATGAATCCGTGAGGCAGACTTAATACCTTCTGCAGATTTGCGAGCGGTTGAATAATGAGACATCTCCACTGGTCGGCTAGACCTCTATGGATAATATCGGGGTTCTCTTTTATGGCTTTGCAGACGTACGGTACAACAGCGGGCAGTGCGATTGCTAATTGCGCGGCAATGCTAGTAAATAACTTGGTTGAATGCCCCAGATCACCGCGACCTTTGGAAAAGAAGAAGCTCGCGCCAAGTCGGTTTTGTTTATGCCACATACAGGCAATCGTACGTGCAATGGTAGACTTTCCAGTGCCAGCGATACCATTTAACCAGAAGATGCACGCACCACTACGGTCCTCGCTCCATGTGATGATCTGCCGGAGGAGGTCGACTCGAGTATCAGGTAAGCATTCGGGCTCGTGCTGCCACAGTCGGGAATTGAAAGCCCCACCATCGGCACAAGGTAGCTGGGAAAGGTATTGGTGTTGCTTTAAATCCTGCAGAAACAGTAAGTAGAGTAAGCACACTAAATACTTGAAAGACACTGTACCTCAAAACCAGTAGAGACGTCTTTCTGAAGCCGTTCAACGCCTCCATCAACACGAAACATCAATTGACTGTAAGCATCAGATTAACTTGATCTAAATTAGCTTGTGAATGACTGGTTTCTAACCTTTGGCAGGCGCTTAATGCTAGGGTGATTGTCGTCTTACTTCTTTCAAGCGCAGCAATGCATTTCTTTACATCTTCGCTCTTGAAAGGCCACTTTAAGCGGACTCGCAGCTGGTTCATAGCCAGTCGAATTTTGCCTGGATCCAGACGAGTTTTAAGGCCCTCGAGCTCAGAGGAACATTGATCAATAGCTACATTAAGAGCGTTGAGAGTAGGTAGTGTTCTAGTCCATTCACGGAGGCGGTTCCTCCGCGGAGTACCTAGTCAGTTCACGGAGGCCCACCTTCCGTGAACGAACCGTCCATTCACCGAGTCCGTATCCCACCTCCGTGAACTGACTAGTTCGTTCGCGGAGTCAGTCAAAAATTACAAATACTCTACTCTGCACGCATGTATATGCATGTACTGGCATGTCCCAGATGCGGGAGGACCTCTTCCGCCACTGCAGCCGGTGGAAAGACCAGCAGAAAGTGCTCTGGAAAGCGGTGGGGAAGGTGACGGGCAGGAAAGCGGGCAGATGCCGACACGTGCAGGTCTCTGAGTTGTTTTCCATGGAAAAGTGCGATCAAGCGGTGGTGAATTTCCTGGCGGCTACTGACGTCGGTAAGTTCCCGCCCAAATGAATGACTGTGCTGGCATCCATATCTTGGCCGGACGCAAGCAACCTGATTGATCGAACCAATAGCCGAGCGCAGAGGCTGAGTGCGGGGGGTGGCGGTCTCTCTTTTTCTCTTTCCTTCTGTTTTGTGGGCGCGGTCAACGTTTTACATCTTTCTTTCTATCTTTCTTTTGTCAGTGGGGACGAAGGTAGCGGGTGGGAGTTCCGCCATCTAGCCGGCTCGCCCGGAGGCGGAGGTGTTATTAGGCTCTGTCATACTCTAGTTAGAGTGAATACAGTATGAATAAACAACAACAGCATGTTCGTACACTTAGCTGACTCTATCCAGCTGAATTCAATCAGCGCAACCGGGTACGTTCAGCGCAGTGCAATGGAGTACATTCATCAACCGCATACGTTCAACGCAACGCAATTGGGTACATTCATCAATTGTGTATGTTCAGTGCAATTGAGTACATTCTTCACAGCGGAACTGTGTACATTCCACGGATTCTATCGTACTAAAAATATGGACCGCCCTACATGTACCATCCCACATCACATTCCGCCACTCAAAAGGGTAGCCTTCGAGAACTTACTCTTCGGGAAGCTGCTCGTCTTCAGTCCCCTGCTGAGCTCATCCAAGTACGTTGTAGGTGTAAAGGCAACTGCACAACTGTTCGTTGCAAGTGTTTCAAAGCAAAAGCCGAGTGCACACTTCATTGCCATGGCCGAGATGGTGGTGCGCAGTGCATAAATACTGGACCGTCTGCTGCCCCATCAGGTACTTCCAATCTTGAATGAAACACAAGATCAGCTCCACCCAATGATTCCAGTAGTCCGGGGGTGGACTAGTCTGGACTGGACCGATCCTGGACTGAGCCCTACCTCAGACTGGACCAGTACTGCAAAAAATCATGTCATAGTCCAGTTCAGACCAGTTCAGACTGGACTGATCCCGGTCTAGACCAGACCGAGCCCTACCCCAGACCGGGATCGTCCGGACTGGTGGAATCATTGGCTCCACCGCGGCCAAGTCACAATCAAAAACGCCGTCGAGCCAATACACAAGGAGATGCTTGCGTGGATACTGATCCCACATCTTCAGAGGATACTGCCAATGAGAGCAGTGATTGGACAGACCTGGATACTGAGGATGAGGAGGTTCTCGAGGAGGAAGGTGTCACTGCGGAGGACGAGGAAGAGGAAGAGGAGGAGGGCAATGAGGAGGAGGGCAATGAAGAGGGAAATGAGGGAGATGAGCCGATTTCAACGATGACATGGAGGACAGTGTAATTGTGATTGCGTCAGGACGTCCAAGAGGCATCTGATTGTAGGGATCACGGTGATGTATAGATTATTTATAATTTTTCATTGACTCCGTGAACGAACTAGTCAGTTCACGGAGGTGGGGTACGGACTCCGTGAATGGACGGTTCGTTCACGGAAGGTGAGCCTCCGTGAACTGACTAGGTACTCCGCGGAGGAACCGCCTCCGTGAATGGACTAGAACAGGTAGCATTGCCGCATCTGGGCCCTCAGCCAAATCTTTGACTCTGTTCAAGATATCTTGAAGAGCCATAACCTCGCCGCTGAGGCATTCGATATCCTTCTTAGCGTGCTTGACATCAGACACATACCTTCCACAAAGGGTCAGTATTTCCTTAGATATTCGAATCACAGTGATAACGCTTGCGGTGAAACTGAGCGGGTCCATCGGAATTCGAGTAAACGGTTCGTCGGTAGAAGGTGAAGCACGCTCTTCAAAGTCAGAAATTAATGCGGGAAATGCTGGATTTTCGGATATGTTAGCGCTGGGAGAGGAAACGGGTGTGCTGCCTAATGCGGAGTTCGGTGAAGCGCGATCAGATTATATCCCCGGTTGACACTTCGTTACCTTTAGAGCCCTCCGTACCCGACTTCGACGCTAGGCTTTGAGATTCTTCGTCGTTCTATCTTGTGGTTTGCAGTAGTTCCGGCATGGCCAATGCTAGACTTGCAAATATAGTGCAAGCTAATGCGCATGGTACGATGTGACAAAATAATACTTTGTCAAGCCTTGTTTTGCGGTTGGGACTGGCTGTTTTCTCCTGTAGAAGGCTGATGAGTGGGAGCGTCGGGGCTGGGGCCAGTGATGAGACCAAAGCCCGGACGTGCTTCTAAGCGACATCCCTGTCGTCTGATAGAAGCATAATCCAATCCGTACTTACACGACTGTATAGTACTAACACTCTAACAAGCGGTCTCATTAGATGTGGTTACAATGTGCTAAGAATATGGCAGTTGACAACCAGACCATCCAACTCAAGGATAATACGCTAAATGCCCTTTGCCAGAAAAATACGTCCCCGAATTTTTCCCCGTTTACAGTGTTCTATACATGAACTTGCATGAGCACACCGGACCGAAACAATCTGCCGATTCGTGGTCTGTATTGCGGGCGCTCGGAAAATGTGTATGTGGGGTCAATTGAATATACGGCATTACTGCACAGAGCATGGTCGGCTGCTGCCAGATCCATACAGACTTCAACATAATAAACATGCTGTCGGAGGCGATTCCACCAGGTAGTACCCAGTCAGTTCACAGAGGACCACCTTCCGTGAACGGACAGGTTTGTTCGCGGGGTCAAAAAAAACTACAAATGCTCTGCTCAGCACGTATATATGCGCACGCACTGGCATGTACATACACCCAGCTGGCTCTATCCAGCTAAATTCACTCAGTGCAACTACGTACGTTTAGCGTAGCGCAACTGTTTCAAAGCGAAGATCGGGTGCACATTTCATTGCCATGGCCGAGATGGTGGTGCACAGTGCGCAAATACTGTTGACTATGGATTTGGCCCGGCGGCTTACGGCCCCCATTGGCCTCGCCTGCCCCCACCAGCCTCGCCTGCCCCCACCGGTCTCGCCTGCCCCCACCAGTCTCGCTTGCTCCGATCGCCCTCGCTTGCCCCTGTCGGCCTCGCTTGCCCCCATGGCGAGGAGGAAGGCTCGGCACTGCTACTCGGCACTGGGCGCCGGCTTTGGCAGTCGGCATTGGGTTTTCCTTCTCTCTCTTTCATTTATAAGTCCATAGTTTTCCTTCTCTTTGGATAGACAGACAATTCATCATCTTCTCTTCTTCTCCATCATCTTCTCATGTCAACAGGTTATGAGCCCGGCGATGAGCTGAACTCGACACCTACTATTAGTATTTGTTACTGCCTCTCCTCTGCCCCTGTTCCAGTGGATCGAGCCAACATCTCTCTTTGTTTATCGTTTCTCCTCTGCCTGCTTGCATTGGACTGAATCGATGCTTAGTAGTAGTGCCCCTCTATATTGTTTCTTAACCTTTGCACTCTGTATTGTCTCGCAATCCTGTTTCAACCTCCACACCTACTCCCACAGATGGTGACCCTCGAGATACCGATTACGACTTCCTCCCGGAATCGACTGACACGTCCTACCTCACTCAGTTCTACCACTTCCTTCGCGATTGGGAACGCTGGCAGATGAACAATGATAAGGCATGCGGACAACTCACCTCCCTGATGGAATCAACGATCCAGATATGGTACCGAGAACTTACCAAGCTGAAACAACTCTGGGATACGATCAAAACCGACTTGGAAAAAGTCATCAAGCTCGATGGTCGATACAAGATGGCGAAGCTGACATCATGTCAACTCGAGTCATATCCCTCAGTCACCGAAACGATCTCAGCCCAGGACAAGAGAATCTATGACCTTGCCGTATGCGACATCACGATCGAAGACTCTTGGAGGAAATTCTACATCATGTCCAACCTCCCGAATACCGAAGAATGGCGAACCTTTGCATCCACATTCGAGCTTACTGAGAAAGCGGACACAGCGGCGAGCATTGTAACCCACCTCCTGTCCTTCGAAGCCCGCCTCCGCAGGGTCCGCGGTCTTGCTCCAGATGCCGCAGTGTTTGTAACGAAGAAAGGTCGGGGACGAAATTGGAAGGGTAACGATAGGAAGGGCGACGATAGGAAGGGCGACGATTGGAAGATCCAGGTCATTTGCCCTGGATGTGGAGTCAAAGGCCATATCAAGGCAAAGTGCAGGAGTAAGCATAAGTGGGCCTCATATAAGAAGTCTAAAAGTGATGCTAACCTGGCCACATCAACCTATATTGCCGAATCTGAGTCGTTCCTCTTCTCGGTCATACATTCGGACTCTACGCCAGACTCTGTGATCACGGTCAATGTGGCATCGGCAAATCGATCTGCCGATTATTGGATTCTTGACACCGGAGCGACAAATCACGTCACCGGCAATTGTCACCTCTTTGAGACCTTTCACCCCATGGCAAAGGGGGAGCACCAGGTCAAGACGGTAAACAACAGCTTTGTCGATGCCGAAGGCTCTGGAACCATTATGTTTTACTTCGACAGGCCAAATGCGAAACCAGCGAAGATCGTCATGCAAGATGTTCTTTATGTGCCAGCCTGCGGTACGTATAATCTCCTCAGTATCATCCAGTTAATGCGGAAGGGAGTCAACTTCGATTTCAAACTCGATCAAGCCACGGCGAGCCTTGGATCAGTTCTCGTATATGAAGCACCACTCATCAACAGTCTGTTCGTGCTCACAGCAACCTCGGCCTCATACTCAAAAGCCTCGGTGGCAGTAGATGGTCGACTGAGCAACACTCCAAATTCCGAGGCCTACTCCGACGCTGCGAACTCCATTCCCGAGATCTCCGAGGCTTATTCCAACATTCGGCCCGCAGTTGATGATACGGATGTTCTTGTTTGGCATGCTCGCCTCGGCGATTTCTCCTTGCCAGCTATCAAGCGGCTCCCGAATGCAGTCAGACGTATTTAAATGCATGCTAAGAGCCCATCGACATGCACGTGTGAAGCATGTATTATGGGCAAGATGTTCCGGAAGCCGTTCCAGCCCTCAGACGATCAGGCAAAGACTCGACTTCATGAGTTGATTCACTCCGATGTGATCGGGCCAAAGCATACTCAGATGATGCGCGGCTACCGATATATTATTATGTTTACTGACGACCACTCAAGGTACACTGAGGTCTACTTTATGAAAGCCAAATCTGAGACTCCAGTGAAGTTCAAGGAGTATGTGGCGAAAGTGGAGAAGCCGCACGCAAAGTCGAAGGTGTGTCGAATCAGAGTGGATCGGGGAGGGGAGTATGCTAGTCGTGAGAAGTTTCTTGAGTACTTGGCTGAGGAAGGCATCAGTGGGGAAGTATCAGCCTCATACTCACAGCAGCAGAATGGCATTTCGGAGAGATGCAATCGCACAGTGCTGGACCCGGCGTGGTCTATGCTGAAGCATGCTGGGATGCCGAATAAGCTCTGGGCCGAAGCTGTGTCCACAGCAGTCTACATCAAGAATCGACTACCATCCAAAGCTCTCCTCAATCCCAATTCGACGCCATTCGAAAGATGGACGCGGAAGAAGCCCGATATCTCCCATCTTCGAACTTTCGGCTGCCTTGCATTTGCATCGATCTATGGCGACCTCAGGAAGAAGCTTGATAACCACGCCTGCAAGTGTGTGCTCCTCGGCTACTCAGAGACAGCGACACAATACCGAGTTATGGACGTCAGTTCGGGCCGAGTTTTTATCGCCCGAGATGTCAAATTTGATGAGTCTACCCTATATCACCAGTCACTAAAGACTAAGCCTGCAAAGATCACCCTCGAACCAGCCGAAGAGGATAAGGATTCGGACATTCAGGACGAGCCTCCAAAAGTTACGGTACAGCCACCCAAAGCCATGGTACAGCCTCCAAAAACAGCTGCAGTGCCTGGTGCGATCAATCCAATTGACGACTCGGAAGATGATCTCACACCACCTCCAGAGACACCACCTCCAGAGACACCGCCTGCGGAAACCCCGCCTCCAAAGCCTAGAAGAAGCGGAAGAACTGCAGCCAATGTCAGCATAGCCATGATGATCGAGCAAGGTCCGAAGACATACCGCGCAGCATTGGATGCAGAGGACGCTGAGCAATGGAAAGAAGCCATCGGCAAGGAAATGGCATCAATGGAAAGTCATGAGGTTTTCACCTTCGTTGAGAAAGTCCCAGAAGGTGCTAGTATGATTGGAAGCCGTTGGGTTATGGGAAGAAAGCTAATGGCCAATGGGACAATTGACAGATGGAAAGTACGACATGTCGGCCGCGGCGATCTCCAAAAGCCTGGCGACTATAATGACATAACCTCTCCAGTCATTGATTCGGCCTCGATTCGGCTTGCCCTCAGCCTTGCTGCAAAGCACGACGTTGAGATTGCGTCCTCGACATCCCGACTGCTTTCCTCGGCTGCCCTCTGCATCAGACTCTCTATATGCGCCTCCCAGATGGCGAATGGCCCGATCCATATGGCCACACCAGACCCCTTGTCAAACTGAATAAAACTTTGTACGGCATCAATCAGGCGAATCGGTAGTACTATGAAGAAGTCTTTGACTTTATAATTGACAATCTCAATCTCCAACTCTCAATTACAGCTCCTGGTCTCTTCTTCGGTGGCAATCTCGGCTAAGCAAATGGCGTTCTAATCCCAGTCTACGTTGACGATATCATGATCATTGGGAAATCGGCACTTGTCGCCTCCATTGCATCTCGACTGTACGATCGATTCATGGCCGCTGGCCAAGTCCCTGTGCCTGACACCTTCCAATATGTCGGCATGACGGTTACTGGAGACCGCAGTAAACGATCAATTGCCATCGATCAAATTGGCTACATCAACTGAGTTCTTGACCGATTTGAGATGACCGACTGCCGGAAGCGCTCAACACCGATGGAGATCGGCTACAAACCGCATGCCATTCAGGCCGAACAGCAGCCTGTCGACGCTAGAACATACCAGAAGGCTACTGGTTCGATTCTTTATGCCGCGCTCAGTACTCGCCCAGACGTCACCTACAGAACATCAGTCTTAGGCAGATATGCCGCCCAGCCCCCGACTCTCCATTGGGAAGCAGTCAAACACCTGCTTCGATATCTACGAGGCACTTCCGCCTACAAATTAACGATCCATGACCCAAGCCTCGGGCATGACTCTCAGTCAATCTTGTGCTACGCCGATGCAGACTTGGGGGGAGAAGCAGACACGAGCAAGTCCACCTCGGGAATCGTCATCTACGCCCTCGGAACCCTCGTCATTTGGAAGTCGAAGAAGCAGAGCGTAGTAGCCCAATCGACAATGCAAGCAGAGATGATTGCCATAGAGTACGGCAAAGTGCAGAACCACTCGCTCCGTGATCTCACCTCTGAGATCGGAATTGCGAGCAAACATATCACCAGGCGTATTCTCAATGACGGCCTAAACTGCATTACGACTCTCAACTCGGGCAACTTCCTCTCTGACAGCCAGCACTGACGTCTCCGGTACCACTCAATTCATGAAGTTATTGCCAAAGGCGAGGTTGAGATCAAGCACGTGGCAGGTACGGAGATGCTGGCAGACGCTGTCACTACGGCCCTCGGGGGAGTTAAAGTCGGCAAATTTGTGGAGGAAATTGGACTTGGATAGGATCACGGGCAGGACTTGGATTTCCTTTCTTTCAGATTGTGTATTTGGATTTACACTGTATGTTTGGGTCTTGTTTGGATTTGGGATTTGGAACTTGGAGGAGGATCTCAGTTTTTCGTTTGTTTCTTTGGGTTTGTTTTACTTCGTCTGGAAAGCCTTGGGCCAAAGGGGGAGTGTTGACTATGGATGTGGCCCCGCGGCTTACGGCCCCCATTGGCCTCGCCTGCCCCAACCAGCCTCGCCTGTCCCTACCGGTCTCGCCTGCCCCTACCAGTCTCGCTTGCCCCCATCGGCCTCGCTTGCCCCTGTCGGCCTCGCTTGCCCCCATGGCGAGGAGGAAGGCTCGGCACTGGTACTCGGCATTGGGCTCCGGCCTTGGCAGTCGGCATTGGGTTTTCCTTCTCTCTCTTTCATATATAAGTCCATAGTTTTCCTTCTCTTTGGATAGACAGACAATTCATCATCTTCTCTTCTTCTCCATCATCTTCTCGTGTCAACAAATACTGGAGCTTCTGTAGCGCTATCTGGTACATTCAATCTCGAACGAAACACAAGAGCTCCACACGAGCCAAGTCACAATGAAAAATGCCGTCGAGCAAATACCCAAGCCGATGATGGCGAGCGTCTTGATCCTACATCCGTGGAGGATACTGCCGATGAGACAGTGATTTGACAACTGGATACTGAGGATGGGGAAGATCTCGAGGAGGAAGAGGTCACTGGGGAGGAAGAGCAAGAGGAAGAGGGCAAAGAGACTAAGGGAAATGAGGAGGGAAATGAGGAAGATGAGACGATTTCAAACGATGAGATGGAGCACAGTGTAATTGTAGTTGCGTCAGGACGTCCAAGACGCAGCCGATCGTGGGATCACAATGATGTACACTGTATTTACAATTTTGATTGACTACGTGAACGAACAGGTCAGTTCACGGAGGTGAGTACAGACTCCACGAACGAACTAGTCAGTTTACGTAATGTGGGCCGTTGTCAACTGACAAGGTATTCCGCGAATGAACTAGAACATGCAGCATATCAAATGTGGTAAGATATAGATGCATGCTGCAACACTACTGCAAGCCATGATCTGGCACTCCGAGAGCAAACTGTTCGATTTCAGGGGTGCAGGCGATTTGATCTTGCGCAGATCTTGCGTCATAGTACTTTGTCCAAACTTGATCAGGGGTCGCAATATTCCGTCCACCGCGTCAGTCTCATTGGCCCCCACGTCGTTGCCTGGTTTCGAACAAGATATTGCAAGACCAGCGCCCGGTCAGAGCGACCAGGTGTGATTCCTAAGGCTAGAGTTACTATACTGGCGCAGCTATTTCGATCAAGACTCAGTGATGTGGGCTCTTTAATCTGTAGATGATCGACTGGGTAGGCTATAATGTGAATTATGTACCATAGACGTGGTTGGAAGGCATATTGGATATAATCACTCAGTCACCACTGCATCACTGCGTATCATATGTCCAACATTCGGAAGACTGCTGGCACCTACAGTCATGTAGTCGAAAAAGTTCCAGAATGGAAAATTATAGTCCAGGGCAAGGTAAGGTCTTGCCTAGGCGGGACGGACTTTTGCAACCCCCGAAGCTGATTGACCGTAGAAAACGCGGCCCATTAGCTTCTGCAAGATGTGAAAGAGCAATGTGGTGGTGAATTACTACTGGTTTAATCGCAATAGCGCTATTAGTTCATGGTGTCCCACATCGTAGTTAGTGTTGATTGGACACGTCTAAAACCTGACACCTACATGTGCGTTTCTTCCATGTTAAATCAGTGCCTTTGAACCAGTTTTGGAGAAGTTACTCAAGAATGTTTAATCCCTGCTCCTGAAGATAGTTTTATCAATCGCAAAACCATTTCTGGATACGTGCTAAAGCGTAAGTATTTCCAGCCATAAGTGTACGCGCGCTGCGCCTAATCAGGGTTCCCAACCGACCGCCCCGTCTATAGTCTGTCGGGGCCCGACATCGTCGCCCCATTACGAGTATGAGTATGATGGACTGGTCCGTGTCGGGCAGAAACTCCACGACCAGGGCCTGGTTTGCTTGTTTGTTTCATTCATACTGTATTCACTCTAACTAGAGTATGACAGAATCTAAAGCACCTCCGCTTCCGAGCGAGCCGGTTAGGTGGCGGAGCTCCCACCAGCTACCCTTCGTCCCCACCGATAAAAGAAAGAAAGAATGAATGAATGAATGAACTGACAGATTACCCGCACTCCCAAGCCGAAAGAAAAAGAAAAAGAAAGAGAGAGACCGCCATCCCCGCCATTCCCGCGCTCTGCAGTGCTCACCATTCACTTGGGCGGGAACTTCCCGACTTCAGTATTTGCCAGGAAGTCCATCACCGCTTTATCGCACTGCTCCATGGAAAAGAGCTCAGAGACCTGCACGTGTCGGCATCTGCCCGCTTTCCATCCCGTTGCCTTCCCCACCGCTATCCAGAGTACTTTCTGCAGGTCTTTTCACCGGCTGCAGTGACGGAAGAGGTGCTCCCGCGTCTGGGCCACCCTCCCTTCGCACCACCAGCATTTGTCGTCCTCTCGGCGACCGAATCGTTTTAAGTAGGTGCCCACTGGTGCATGCCCGCACTTTAATTGGTAGAACCTGGCCGCCAATGACTTCACACTAGCCATAGGCACAGGTCGTTTGCCACCAGCCTTGCCCTTCAGTCTGTAGCCGAAGTGCTTGCTGCACTTGTCCGCCTCCCACTGTGCCTTGGCCGCCGATCTTGTTTCGGAGATTCGTCTTGTTCTATTGGCCGCCGAGGTGTATACTCGTTCTTGAACCGTGCCAGCTCTGCGGCCTTCTCGTGCTAGGTTCGTTTGGCGATCAGCTTCCTCATTCCCGGTGATGCCGGCGTGACCAGGGCCTGGTACAGACGACCGTAATCTTGGATGGGTCTGATATAATATATCCGGCTCTGAAACATTTCATCCTAGAACAAACTTTCCGCCAAGATAAACTTGTACCCATTCAAGAGGTTTTATGCTTCATAAAGCTACTTCTCAATTTTTATATCTGCCAATAAAAAAACTAATGCATACCTATTTGAGACGTATTATCCCTTATCCTGATCTAAGTCCATATTTGTATACAATCATACTGTAGCGAGCTTGATGGTTTGGACGAGTTTTGATTCTGGAGGATTTGTTCAATACCGAATGCCCACTAATGGCAGAAACTTAATTAAAATCTCTTGGGGCGGAGCATCTGTGACGCGTGACGTCCAAAGAATCGTGCTTGGTTCAGGATCCTCATACAATACCGTAGCTGATGATCAATGTATATATGCAATAATTATTGTAGAAGGTGTTGCCGAAAGAGTTAAGAGCGACTCAACGGCCTTACAGTTTGCCTGCTAGATAAGGCTGCCACTGTGATGTGCAGTTAGGCACTACAATGAGATCTGTGCCTTGAATATATTGCAAAATTAGGTGACCATTCATTCGAGCAGTGGATGATCTATGCCCCCATTTCATTCCTTAAATTTCTTTTAGTTGTAGTCATATTTTGTATACTATTGTATTGTTGATGCATAGTCATTGAAATTTGATGGGTCGCCAAGGGCGCTTATAGTAAGCTTTCGGTCGAGAGACTTCAGAATCCGACAAGTATGTTCTGCTGACAGGGTCGAGATGCAGAGTGGCTGAATGATTGGCCGCATATGCGTAGTGCCAGGGATATACCTCGTACATGCAGCCTACAGGTCACCCCCTTCCTTATCAACAACTCACCAGGTATGTCGAAGTACATACACACAGTGTTCCTAAGGGGCCCGGCCTCCATTCTGAAAGCCTGCGCTAGCGGCGGCCCGGCCTGCACGTGATTTAAAAAGCCTGCATCGGCCTGCATAAGCCTTGGTCTGGTTGATGGATGGAATACGGCAATGGCAGGGCTAGGATGATTGAGTTGGATATGGTTTAAGTTTCGTATTTTGGAGACTTTCTTAGTATAGGCAGCAGAGAATGTTTCGAACAAAATATTCTATTTAGGCTTAGTCCGCCAAGAAAAGTCGCCAGGCCGGCCGGAAAAGCCTGCAGGCCCGGCCCGGCCCTCATTTGAAAGCCGCCGCTAAGGCCGGCCTGGCCGCTTAGGAACACTGCATACACACCCCGGCTGTTATCTATGTGTGGATAGCGTCTGCGTCAGCACTATCTAACCCGAATTTCCATTATTAAATCTGATTTCCCTTTGTCGCACAAAATCAATCTACCGCGTATTTCTTGTATTTCCGCAATTGTCGTTGGCATGCAAGTGCGGGGTACCATCGCACAAACCTACAATACCCACCCCGCACTCTCCACCCTCCACAAACATGACGGCGACACCACCCCTAGGAGCGTACATAATCCGCAACCGATATACATCCACCGTGATCCACACCGACGACGGTGTGACCGTAAAATCATCCTCACGCGACGAAGAGCACCAACGTGAGCGCCAGATCTGGTGGATTGAAGCTATCCCAGGCCTTGAAGGCGACGAAACGAAGGCTATCTATCGAATAACAAACATAGCAAAGGATATATCACTTGCGGTTAGCGGCGGTAGCTGCGAAGACAAATCAGAAGTCACCGTTCACTCAACTCACGGTGCACCATGGCAACTGTGGAGGTTCGAGAGGCAACTCGGTATTGCTGAAGGGTAAGTTAGGGGCAGTTCATATATCGCAGATACCCAGTCTTTGGAATAAGCGCATGTCAGCATCTGTTGAAGTTAGAGCGATGTTTCTATAGAGTATTGTTTCTCACTCTTGAATCTTTTCGTTATGGGCGGCAGAGTTCTAACTTTCTACAACCTTCTCGATAGAGAATACTACCGCATCTTCAACGCAAACTCCGGCCTTGCGCTTGACACCTGCAACATATTCTGCACACGCAAGCTACTACTTGGCTACCTGTCACAATTCTGGGAGCTCCAGAAGCCCGTCGTGTCAGTCCCTGCGGGGTGGCTCCGAATCCAGAACGTTGCCTCAAGCCAGGTACTGAGTCAAACCTGTTCGTCACTACCGCCAATAACAGTACCTCCACCGACATCACCCACTCCCAATGAGTCCTGGGCAACGCAATGGGTATTCGTTCAAGCATCAACCTTCGGCGATGGTAGTGCGGGAAACAGAAGCTACGTGATCAAGAACCGACTCACAGGGACCATTCTTCGATGCGAAAAATCAAAAGAATTCCATAGAGAAGCAGTGGGAAGTATTAACGCCTGGGATCCGAAGTGCTACGGCAATGACCCTGAGTTATGGAGCTTTGAGGTGGATGCGGATGGAAACTGGAGGGTTGCGCATAAGAGTAGATTGTTGCTTGAAGAGACGGATGTGGAGTTGCTAGGTGGTAATGAGGTTATTTGCACTACAAGAACGCATGATAAAAAGAAGTGCTGGGCATTTGTGTAAGTGATCGTACAGCAGCTTGGAAGGATAATGCTGACTCAATTGTTCGAATAGAGCTATTGATAGGAGTGTTGCTACATAATGCCCAGCCTTACGCAACATTTAACTGTGAACTCAAACCCCACCTCGATGAGGAATCATAATGGGTATAACGGTTGAAGTGGACTTATAATCATGTGTTGTGTTTTGTTTCATTAATCACACAATCTGATTTGATATTGGTTTAACCTAGTGTTCTCAAACGATCAGATCGACCGGCTAGTCATCTGTAGATTTGTAGACCGGTTAGATAAGATAACCAGTTTAAGATTGCCCTTGGTATAGTATAGCAGCAGTTCCTTATCGGAAATTTACAAAGCCCAGAGTTTTCTGAAGATATCTGGGTATTTTCAGTGTTCTCAACTTGCCGGGCAGGCCGTGTTTCACATGTTTACAGCCGGCAGGCAAGCTTTTAGAGTAGGCTCGGCCGGCTCTCGGTAGCGCGGGCATTTTTGAAAAAGACCTGGGAGCCCGCGTGCGCCGCGTGGCCGAGTGATTTTAGGTGACACGAGCGTTTCTGCATTTTGAGCGCAAAAAGCTACAGCTATGATATCATTACTAACTATGATGAAGCAATCCTGAAGGCGATGAAGGATTGAGGTCCGGTGATGAAGAATGACAAGAAAAAAATGTCCCGATCGCGGGAAAGCTCTAGCTAGTATCTGCAACCATGGTAGTGGCTTACTACTGTTGGGCCTGCATGAAGTTGTGTATGCAGGCAGGCCCACAGGCAAGCCCACGGGCTTCAAAAGCCCGCGAACCGGCCGGCCGAGCCATTTGAGAATACCGGGAAAACAAATTTCAGATGCAGGAGACAGCAGGGATCCGAACGGTCCGGGGGCGGATTATAGTCTCTCGGGGCCGGGCCTCCATTCGAAAAGCCTGCGCCCCCAATAGCCTGCCGGCCTGCCGGGCCATCACGGCTACCCACAGATCACGCCGACCCGGCCTCAACTATAGAGGCCTGCGATGGTGGCGTCCAGGTCCGGCTTCATCAGTGTTCCTAAGCGGCCCGGCCGGCCGCCCGGCTTTTTAGCGGCCTGCAGGCCCGGCCCGGCCCGGCCTCCATTCTGAAAGCCTGCGCTAAGGGCGGCCCGGCCCGGCCTGGGTCAGAAGCCGCCCGGCCTGCACGTGATCTAAAAAGCCTGCATCGGCCTGCATAAGCCTTGGTCTGGTTGATGGATGGAATACGGCAATGGCAGGGCTACGATGATTGAGTTGGATATGGCTTATGTTTCGTACTTTTGAGACTTTCTTAGTAAACGCTGCAGAGAATCTTTCGAACAAAATATTCTGTTTAGGCTTAGTCCGCCAAGAAAAGCCGCCCGGCCGCCAAGAAAAAGCCTGTAGGCCCGGCCCTCATTTAAAAGCCGCCGCTAAGGGCGGCCCGGCCCGGCCTATGCAAAGCCGGCCTGGCCTGGCCGCTTAGGAACACTGGGCTTCATGCAGGCCGCCCGGGTCTAGCCGCTTAGGAAGACAGGTATCCGGTGGTAGTGCTAGTAGTAGGCCTGAAAGTAGCCATATTTCTGCCAGTGAGCATAAAATTAGCCATATTCTCACAGGTGGTCCTTTACGCTAGTAACTGTCTGCCTTAAAACCTGCGGGACGGGGTCCTTAAAACTCGCTGTGGCCCTGGTTGTGGGCTTGAAAATGATTCATACTATAAAATAACAAGACTTACGCCACTTCCCACAGTTAATTCCCAGATATTATGGCGACTACAGCCCCTGTAGGTATATATACTCCAAGAAAAATTTGCCCCTAGTACCAAATGGTCTAGAATTCTCTGCCCCGAAAACCATAGTCCAGTCTTGGTCATATCGTTGCCCGGACAGCACGGACTATTCGGATGCCTGTGTGGCAGAGTATTGGTTCGCCTTGAACAAGCAAAACCGTTCACAATACGTACATCACTATTTTTTCCCTATCTCGGGCCCAGAACCCCTTTCGTCTTGCGATCAGATAGTCTTGATTCTCCTGGTGGTAGTACTTGATCTGATTATAGTCTTGAGCCAACGGGGCATAGAAGAGAACGTTCGAAGGAGTTAAATTCCTGTTGCACTCCAATGGGTGGGGAGGTTAGGGTTCTAAATTTTCGAAATCGTTCCGATTGGATGGTTCATGAAATATCACTGGTCGAAATTCGAGAAAGTCTGGGGTTATTAATGATCGAGTTATTGTTCCCATGGTATTACCTTGTGTTTTGAGTCGCCATAAAAGTCCTTGCATGATCTTAAAACATAAATGTAGATATGGAAGCTTTGGAAATTTTCATGACATCGTTGTTGTTGTTTAATCATACTTTATTGACTCCAATTAGAGTATGACAGGACCCTGATATCCCCTCCACCTCCGGATGAGCCGGCTAGGTGGCGGAGCTCCCCCCCGGCAACCGTTCGTCCCCGCTATCCAATGAAAGATACGACAAGGACAGAAAGAATGAAGCAATGAAAGAAAGAACAAATGTTATAACCCCGTTGCCTCCAATGCCGCTCATGAGCCGCAAGCCCGGAGCCCGCTCCATGCCACTACTTAATTTGGGTGGAAACTTCCCGACCACAGTGCCCGCCAGGAAGTCAATTACCATTTGGTCGCACTCTTCTATGGAACAAAGCTCTGAGATCTGCATGTGCTGGCATCTACCCGCTTTCTAGCCCATTGCCTTTCCCACCGCCTTCCATAGTTTTTTCTAGTGGTCTCTCTACTGGGTGCAGTGGCGGAAGTGGTGCTCCCACATCTGGGACACTGTCCGTCCACACCAACAGCATTTTTCGTCATGTCGTTGGCCGAACCGTTCCAGGTAGACTCCAGCAGGCGTGTGCCTGGACTTTAGTTGTTAGAACCTGGCGGCCAGCGCCTTTACGCTTGTCATCAGGATGGGTCTTTTGTTCACCACTCTGCCCTTAAGTCTGTAGCTGAAGGGCTTGCTGCACTTGTTGGCCTCCCAGTCTGCGTTAGCTGCTGATCTTCCGTCGGAGATTTGTCTAGCTGTATTCGAGGCCAAGGTGTATGGCTCCTCTATCACTCTGCCTCTGCATGCGTCTCAGGCAAGATTGTCTGACGGTCTGCTTCCTCAATTCTGTGGATACAGGAGTGTCCCTGTACCCAGTGAACCAGGGTTGCGATGGCGCGGGCGAGGAGACTCCGCGGCCTTCTCATAGTCCACCTCGCCAGTCGCTGCACTGGGCCCGGCTCCAGGTGTGCCGCTGGTCGAATTGCGGCCTTGGAGATGTTGAAAGCTGCCACAGTCCTCACTCGATGCTTCTGTAATGTGTCTCTTTCCTCGATCGCCACGCCAAGTGCAAGTCCGATAGCCTACAGTTCGGCGTCCAAGACCTCTGTACATCTAGGGCCCAGAAAGCTCCGGCGAGACCTCCATTCATTTCCGGGTGTCCACAGTACTGCGGCTCCCACTCAGCCATCGGCTGAGCGTGATCCATCTTCCCACCACATCCAGATCCATGCACTGAGTTTGGCTTTTGAATCTCTTGCCCAGCACTACGCGGCGCTTTTGGCTGTTGTGGTGTCGTTCATTAAGGTGGTCCTGACCACTGGTTCACCAGGGACAAGCCAGTTCATGCCTTCGGTTGTCCGGCCATGCTTATGCTCTTTCCTGAGTGCTCTGCATATCGGTGCACCGGAAGAGGGGTTTTTGTTTAGCTCCATCAGCTTGCTACTGCATGCATTTTCTAGTCTCGCTGCGAATCGCTGTGGTCTAGTGTTAGCAACGGGTCCAAATTCCCGGTTCGGTTCCGGGTCCGGTTCCAACCCGGAACCGGACCGTTGCAACGGGTTTTACCACACGAAAACCCGGACCGTAGCCAATGGGTCGGTTTTACCACCAAAAACCCGGCATTTCAACCTCACAACTTTGTCTCCAATTAAGTATCTGAGTTCTGATCGTATCGTGACATGATCAGTACTTAGATTGTGTATAATTAGCCGCTGTTTCACCTCCCAGTTTCAAAATTACGATGCAACCGATATTCTTGGTGTCACGATCGAAAATCCACTATTAACTCATCCAATTTGGCGTTATTTCACAGCGACTCAAGGAATATTGGTCGCATCGCGATCCTGAATGAGGGAGGTGAAAGAGCTGCCAAAACTGCACAATTTATGTACTGATCATGTCATGATTCGATCAGAACCCAACAACTTAATTGAACCCAAAAGACTGCCAATGTTGTAGGAACCGTAATATGGAACCGCGGGGCGGTTTCAACCTGGCCAAAAAACCGCAGGTCGATGTCCAGTCCAGGTAACAACCCCGGCAAGACAAAGCGGGTTGGGTTTTCCGCCGGGTCTGGAACCAAACCAAACCAAACCGCTGGGCAAAAACCGGACAGCTGGCGGGTTACCTTGACCCGTTGCTAATATTACTGTTGTCTGGAGTCCAAGATTACAGGCGCTGGTGTAATCCATGACTCTCTCATTAGTGCACCATGCAGGGTTGTGGGCAGCACACGCAGGATGGATCTGGCTTGTCGGTTGAGGAGGAGTTGGAGGTTGTCTCGTGTGCCTACTTCCCTGGGATTCCACCGGAGCTGGCTCCCAAACGGTGCAACCGCATGGATGCACACCACATGCACGGCCCTTACGCTCTCAGGAATAAAGCCGTATGTCTTGGTAAGCGTTCGAAGTCTGACTTCTGCTGCCCTTTCTATCTTCATGCATTGGTAGTGGTGCTCCTTGAACATCACAGGTGCATCCATCCTGACCCCCAGCCAGCATCTCGCCGGTGTGTTGAATTGTATGGACCCGTTTCCGACTCTCATCCTTGCTGTCAGTTTTGGCCTGAGGTGTTTCCTGTGGGCTCCTCTGCACATGAACAGTGCCGCCTCCATCGTTGCAGTGTCGAACAGTAGCCCTCGTCTACTCACCCACTCGATGCTTGTTGCTGCGCATCTCCCAAGTATAGAGACAACATGGTTGACATCACTGCTAGTCACCACCTAGCTGAGGTCGTGCACATAGCATAGCCATTCGGCTTCGGACACATACTCTTCTACACACTTGATTAGTTCTGAGGTGTAGATTGCAAAGAGGATAGGTGACCCAGGTGAGCCTTGGGGACCCCTGCCTCCACAGGGTGTCTTTCCATCGTGTTGCCCTCGATTATCACCTCCACCATTCTTTCACACAGACATCTCTCCGTCCATTGTATATGGTCTCCATCGATTTGCCTGACCTTGATCAAGTTGACAAGTGTTCCTTTTGCCACGCTCGGGAAGGCTACCTTACTGTCCATGAGAAGCACACCTGTTATGTGGCCCTTCATCCAAGCTGCATGAGCTCGATCAACCGTGATGGCAACTGCATCGATGGCTGAACGTCCTGTCCTGTTCCCGAATTGTCTGTCTCTCAGTAGCTCTCGTTCTTTGGCCTCTTCTGCCAACAGCTCTGCGGCTACTTTCTCAACCACTTTTCCAATGCAGCTAAGCAGCGATATGGAGTGTATTGCATATACAGGTCTCTGCCGGAGATGAGTCTCGTATGGCCTGAGACAGAGGAGTCTTGTATGGCCGGAGACGGAGATGTCTCGTATGGCCGGAGATTACTGTTGACTCTGACACGGGCTGATGGCATTCAGCTGCACTTGCACTTTCATATATATTGGCCTTGTGGCCCTGTTAGATAGAATACAATAAAGCTTCTCTAGCGTCACTACTTCAACAGGTTATGAGCCCGGCACCTGCTACAATCTTTACTATGCATACTCTATTTATATCTCACGATCAAGAGCCTCAAAAATACCCTAAACCACCCACGACCATCCCTGTTTGTCACTGTAGCAACAGCCGAACATAAACACACTAAAACTCAACACCATCATCACCGTCACCACCTCCTTCACACAGCTACCACATCCACATTCACGATGTTTACAGAAACCTTCAAGAACAATTACCGAGTCATCGCAATACGTACCTCATTTTCGTCCATACCATTCCCAGCGACAAGCATCTACCAGTCAGATACCACCCCACCATCGCAGACAGCATACTGCCATCATCATGGTATTCACAGCGATGACTACAAATGCACCTACCACAATTCCTTCACATACAATTACCAAGGTCCCTTCGAACAGGAGACAGAGAGAAAGCATACCCAACCCCGCTTATCACGCACTGACAACTGCACTCACTACCGTACCAAAGCACACTTCCAAGCATACTGTCATGTACACTCAAGCCTACATCCTCACCTACAATCACCAAATACACCTATGATTAAGAATCTTCCTCAAGCCAATAGTCATTGAGCTTGAAGATGACAACAAAGTTACAGTAAGCCACCATTGACTTGTTAACGTTTCACAGAAGTACGAAGTCAATAATCTCTACACTCCTACGTTCCGGCTCTCTCTTCCCTCCATCAATCAGTTGGACACAGCTGGATGCACATCTACATGTGGACGTGATACGTGCTCCATATCATCTCCATCAATCACAATCACAGGCAACCAGTACCAAGAGTGTGTACGAGGTCCGCTTCAACAAGCAGCAAGAGGAAGAGAGAAATGAGGATCATCGAGTGTATATTTCACCAGAAACTGTATCATCGAGCACACATTTCACCATACCATTTATTGCGCACTTCACCGAGCCTACTACAAGCTCACCCCACACCGTCTCTCCAAGGGCAGACAGCACCTTACCTCAATGTCCACCTGCCACCAAGTTTCCAAAGCCCACTTGGAAGCCTCTCACAATCTCAGAATCACGACTGTGGCATTACCATCTACCTCACATTTATCCTACTGCCCTACAATCTCTCATTGATGGATCATCAAGGTCAATACCAGGCGCATAACAAAGCCATTGAACTCATACATTCGGATATGTGTGGACCATTCTCCATGCCCACCTCCGCCGGTTATTGCTAATATATGCTATTCATCCATGATTACAAACACTACACCCTTGTTTTGGTCCTCCCAGATAAGAAGTCGAAAACATGCATCTCAGCCTACCATACAGATATTAAAGAGAAAGCGAGATAGAGAAAGCAGGAAAGAGTGATAAGAAATAGAAGGACCACTCTCCACCAGACCTCGAATTCCACCAACAACTACACCGATAACAAAGTCTACTTCAACCTACACTCACCGCCAAACCTCCATAACGCACTCTCACCATCGTATCTCCTGCGGAGACAAAGGAAGGGTTGACATAAGATGCGGCACTGCGGAGCGCACAGGCCAGAAAGGGAAACGTGCGTATCCACACAATTGAGTGGATCGGCGGAAAGATAGACATCGCTCAATTAGAAAAAGAATTGACTATCGTCACTTCATTCTACCACACCTGCAAGCATATTCACTACCACACTCCAGGTCAAAGCGCACCTATTACCGAACCTTCAAATGCACTTGCCACAGCAGTCACGAATGTACTCTCTACCATACCTACCAGGGTACCTGCCATTATTCCTCGGAGTCTACCTCCAAGCGAACCTGCAGGTACGGCAAGCTCACATGCCACTACAACGATGTCAAAGCCACCCGGAACCCAGATATCATTCCTGAGTTAAGATTATGGCACTACCACCTACGCATATGCATCCTACAGACATATGGCCCCTGATCACCAAATGCACGCACCATGGCGGTCAAGCACACTACGGGGCCCCTTGAAACTTGTGCTTTCAAAGCTCTTCCGGATTTAGACGTTACAAACGGTTATCAACAAGGCCGGTGCAACCATGATGATTGAGTCTTCAGCACCCATCGAGATCTGGGAAGAAGCATTCAACAACGCTGATTACCTCCACCAGAGATATCCAAGTGAAGGCAGACCAGGAGAGATTGCTATCAATGCACCGACGCCTAGCACACGCATGCACCCAACGGCCATACAATCACTTATTCACAGGCACACTACAAAGCCATTTGAACTTGTACATTAAGGCACATACGAATTCTGGCCTCCACATGCTCACATTAAGAATGGCATCACCAAGCGAATGATACCGACAAAATGACCGTGCAAGGATGATGTCTTCACAAACACCCAATGAGTTCGGGGAAAAAGCAGTCAAACACTACAAAGAATGTGATAGCTACCAATCACCAATCACCAGGCTTCCGTTTACCACCGACAGCAATCCAGACAAAGCCAGTTAGCAATGATAAGGATCAACAGACAAGACAATGGGTAGAGATGGATTTCTCAATAACTGCACAGATACTGGAGATGGACTACTCTGTGTACAAGACAAAGAAACGGGTGGAGATGGACTTCTCCATGACCACGCAGGAACCAGTCGAACTGGTGTAGGCTACGGACGTAGTTCTCATGGCCGTACTGATGATGATTACAGATGGCCACAATCCTCTGCCCGACACTGACAAAGCCGTCGAGGTCTCCCTGCATGTCCAGGTGTGAGATCACATCCTTCTGACGAGGAGGTTGCACCACCGGTGTCTAGAGAAACCGTCGTTTACACTCAACATCTCCATCGCATACATGATACAGCATAGCCTGCCAAGCAGCGGCCATGACCAAGAAGTCAGTACTACTATTGAACACAGATCATGCCTACTACCACTACAAGCCACAACTCGTACCACTCCAGGCCTCTGAGGAAGCGATGATATGATTATTACTTGCATCTAAATTGATCAAAGCTGGCTGTAAAGGCATACGCCCGTGTATGGCCTCGTAGGAAGGTATATCAGTAGATACGGTTGCAAACGTGGATGTCCATATTGTAGAGTAGTATAAAGGTAAGATTATCGCTAGAGATCTAAGGCTCGTGGCGAGCCGACTATAGAAAGCGGGTATTACCCGGCCCTGGACACGTCACGTGCAGCCATGCCATTACATAATCCCCCTCTTTAGGTGCAGACCCCATGGGCTGCATCAACCCGTATAAGAGTAGAAAAGGAAAGGAAACAATCAAACAACCATTCAACGTACGCAAACGTACGAACCCATATGTCCCACAACCGATCAGTACAGTATGGTAGCCATTCCGCGGATCCGGGGCACGGGGAAACTCCACCTCCACTTGACGTATCTCCGGAGGTGGTAAAAACCCGTGCCGACGCCATTTATACTGGGCCTAGATCCAAAGAAGTAATGCAGTAAAGAAAGAGAAGAGAAAGAAGGAACCTCCAAAGTGACACCGTCCTCCAAATCTCCACTTCCGGAATGTCCGGCATCCAACCATCAACCTTGCACTCGTAGCTTGAACCAAACGTAGGTCATTGTCGGAATTAGACACAGTAATCTCGGTGAAATCCCCAATCATAATATGAGCCTCGTCTTGACTCGGCAGTATCGATGGTGGCTTCCGCTCGCTGGTCACCATCACCATCACCATCGCCATCGCCATCGGTATATCTAACTTGTAAGCATTCCAGTAACCGGTCATACTCACCATATATATTCAAACGCGCTTGCGCTCTCCAGATCCCGGTGCTCTCTAGATCCTCGTGAATAGCTTTGTAGGCCAGCCTCGATATCTGACATCATCCCTTGCAGCTGGTGGCTCTCACATGGTGCCCGTCAGTTGTTATGTTCATCCTCCTTCAGCATCGGCCAAGTAGGCTTATAGCCCTCCAGTATGGTCGTTCAGCATTCATTTCGGTAAGCCGCTGGGTAAACATCCCAGTCGGTGCCTTCGGTAGAGGGCTCCCGATAATCCTCATATTCAATCCCAATATTGAGTCATTCGGCCATGATCTTGGTCGGTATGCTCAGTAATCATCTCTCGGTATTTGTCTCAACGGTCTCTCATGATGCCATTCGGTGAGTGTCTCTTGCGATGCCGTTCGGTAGACTATTTGGTACGTTTGGAGATCATTTTCGGTCTCATTCGGAACTGCTTCGGTAGACATAATTGCACTCGTTCGGCATAGATCAAGCGAACTTGATCTTCTCATCATCGCTCCGGTGCTCTTGCTGTCGCACTGATCATCCTCCTAGTCGGTGCACTTGTAGGTACACTTGACATCCGTCCTGTGCTCGGTGCACTTATCATCTCCAATTGCTCGCCGGCTTTCCACCAGGTATGCATTCCGCTCCTTCTCCAGGTTGGCTTGCTGTCACGTGTCTGGGTATCCATATCATCGTTTTCTGAATTCACTTGTCGTTTCATCTCCAGGTGCATTGGTTGACCCTTCTCCACGTAAGCTTTTTGACTAATGTCCAGCTGCGATTCCCTGCCAGTAAGTGCGCTCCAAGGTGCTTCCTCCCAGCACTTCCGGTACGGTCATCCCTCTTTTGCACGTCGTAGCTCCGCCGACGACTGATCCATTACGGCTTCTTAGGGTGCCATATCGGTTGGTTAGGCTTGATTCTGAAGTTGATTTCCAGTAGCAGCTGTGTATCTCGGGATTGTCGAGACTGAGTCTGGATCGCCGGGACTGAGTCGGTATCTCATTCGGGATTGTGACTTGCGCATGCGGCTTCTTGATTAATCTGTAGGTGTGTTTGCCATCACTTCTCTGGGTGCACTTTCGCCATTCTCGGAGTACAATTGTTGCTTCTTCTCCATGTGCACTTGCCGCTGCCAGCCTTCCATATTGGTAAGTGCGGTTCACAGTGCTTCGTTCCTGCACTTCCGCTACGGTAATTGTTCGCGGTAGGGGTTATTGCGAATTCGGCACTGTCATCCCCCTCTTTAAAGATCGTTGCTCCGCCAAATATTAATCTCGTACGGCTTCATGATGTGAGGTAGCTGTGTGACTCTAGATCGCATTCGGGATCGGATTCGGCATTGTAACTCGGGCATGTAGGTGCATCATTCGGTATCTCTGAATAGTGCTCTGAGTAGTGGTCGGTATCGTACTGGCTGGAACGAGACCGCCGGCAGTATATCGTGTATCTGCGTATCTGCGCTCGATTGTAACTGCGTAGCTTGAACTCAAAGTCGTAAACTCGAAAATCGTATAACTTCGCATAACCTGAATATCTGCATATCGGAAAGGAGATTGATTGTCATCCGTCTCCCGTGATCCATCTCCTGTCATCGATCTCCTGTCATCCATCCATATCCTGTCGAGATCCATATCGGGGCACGATCCATCTCCGGACGAGATCCATCTCTTGTCATCCATCTCCGGCCGCAATCCATCTCTGGCCGCAATCCATCTCTGGCTGCGATCTATCTGGCTTCAGCCCTTCGTTTCCACCCGGTGCGTAATTGCGCTCGTATGGGCCGCATTCCGTGACTGCTCCTGTAGCTCTGTAAGCCCTCCAAAGGTCATATTTACTAACCTCCATAATTTCCGTCTTCCATTGACTCTTCATCGCAGTCCCATACTCCATTCGGTGACATATTGTCCATCAGAAGAAAATGCCCACTCATCATTCCGTCCATATGGCATGGGATCTTTAAGTCCAAATCCAAATCCTTGATCCGGCCTCATGAGCATGTGATCTTAATCCACGCAATTGTGTGAATATCGCTCCACCCAACTCCGAGAAGTTGTAAATCCGCCCGTATGGCAAACTGTAGCCGGGCTGCAAATTGATTGAATTGACCGATGCGGCGGGAGTGTCTCTGCCTGGGCTTTTCTGACAACCTCCACGAAATCTCCGTATATCGCTGGATAAGTCCTGCATCTTCTGTAGACACCATCTGCCGTGGTGCCGGCGCCATCTGTACACGTTAGTTCTGAATTCATAATAGATATGGAGCGGTATGAAGGAATATCCAGGAGCCCGGATTTAAAACGGTTCGCCACAATAGGGCTAAGCCCCGCCATCCAGTACTCCCTTGGTGTCTCAGCGTGCCGGTAGCAGTCATTCAAGGTTCTCATGTGGACGCTCTTCTGCCGCAACTACCGCCGCTGCTCCCTGCTCGCCCGTCCAGTGCCTGGTGCCTATCTCACCACCAGAGATGCTTTCCACGGTCACTCCCAGCAGCCCTATACAAACTCCCACTCTTAGGAAGAAAGTCCAAACGACCTCCTCACTGGCCAGTTGATCGTCAAAGGCATTGGCTCCAAGTATTGAAATATCCGGAACATTGCCACCTCCTTCGGAACACGCCTCCTCCCTAGCCGTGATCCAGGTACATTCCCGGGGCATATCTGATGGCCTGCCCGGTCCACTGCCACCTCTTCCGCTGACCCTGGGGTTGCAGAGCCAAAAGTCGAATGCTTTGCAAGTCGACCCTAAGTCTCCAGCTCACAGTGCGTCCACCGCGGCTGCCACCATGTGTACGAATAAGCTCACTGAGCGAATCACATACTTGTCACACCCAATTGGGACTGTCTGACAACCAAATACTGTCCATTCCCACGTGGGGATACTACACATCAATTGAACCTCCGTGCACCTTAAATACATGCTGAATCCGCTGGTCTCCTGAGAGTGCCCAGACGGTCCGTCAGGTAGCCCCGTGGATCCTGAGAATCCCGGCTACAAAGAAACATCACCATTGCAATCCTAAAACACTCTTCATATGCCATCGTATGGTCGCATCCATATTCGCTCGTTGGCAATCAGCTCTCATTATCTTGTTTGACGAAACAGAATAGAGTTGGCGCAGATGGCTCTCACACATTACAACTATCCGATTCGGTCATCCAATCAGGTGCCAAATGTTATAATTGACAATGGTAATTGTGAATAGTATCTGCTACCCACTTTAGAATATTCAGGGGTTATTGTACTGCCCATTCGGAGCTGCCGCACGATGTGTGATCGCTTGTCCATTATCTTGACCATTGCCTGTCGATAAACGAAATATATCGGTAATCATATCGTAATCATAATCCGTAACGTAGATGGCTCTATCGAGTCGTGTAGAAGGTAATGGCGATTGGAACTGCCGTCGATGGCATCGCTAGATGTGAATCGTACGTATCGGGTAAATCCGCCCAAATTCTCCATAGGTGCACTTCGTTCTAGGTATGTGCCCGTTTATGCTCTTCGCAGCTTCTATTGCGCTTGTCGGATAAGGATTGAAGAAATCTCGGGAAAAGGGGCCGGCTATGGAATTGCTGGTGACGCGACTCTTATCGACGTATGTGTCACGGCGCATGAAGGTACGTAGATACTTGGGAATAATAGAAGAAAGATATGGAAAGTGTGGAAGGAGTGGTATTACGGAAAGGCGGAGACTTTGGAAGACGCGGAGGAAGTGGCGAGATGGTGGCGGTATAATTTAATAAGATAAAGAAGTGGTCTGAGGTGTTGCGATGTTAGGTGAGGTGGCGTGGTTGTTACAATAAGGGATAACAGAGTGGTGTGTAAGATCATGGGATAAGATTCGGATGGTACATCGGAGCATGAGAAATGGTTCGAGGATGGCAGACGAATTGTATATAAAGAGAGTGTTGATGGCGTTGGAGGATTTCCTTTTCTTCTCTCTTTACTCGTTCTCTTGTAGAGCAAAGCAAGTTGCGACTTTGAAACAGCTTCGACTCTTGTCTTGTCTTGTCTTGTCTTGTCTTGTCTTGTTTTTCGATATTACCTTATTGTTACCAATATCACCTACGCCCGACCCCGCCCGTTACACTAGAACGAGTCTTACAACATCGTGCCTGATATAGAATGGGCCTACATTCTTCGACAGGGTGTAAGTATTGTTCCGAACCTTGTTCTGTTTCTTGTTGGGTTTACCTAGCATCAAATTGTCTTTGGATACACGTTTGCGACGATTGCGTCGACGAATTACCACGACTTACCGGATTTGATATGCGTCAGTACCCTTATCGATCACCATATTCCAATGCACCAGTATGACAGTAAGTGCACTTCTCGAACAAATGGGTTTGATCTTACTGGAATCCCTTGCCTTGTTTTTGAACACGAACCTTTAAATGCTGTTGAAAGTATCAAAGAGATACTCACAGCATCCTTCGAGGAAGAACCCCTCGAAGGTTATTTTTTGGAACAGTCAGCTGTCCCCTCCCCGTGGAATACTTGTTTGATAGACGCAGCTAGGGGAGGCGGCGGACTCGATATTAACGATCCTGTGTTTTGACCACATTGGACTCGGTATACAGGAGCTCACTCCTGGTTTCCTTGCGACCCCGAACAACCATGCAATTGCGAAGGCCATAACTGCGCTGGAACACATTCGACAATCGGACACGTGGCAGCAGCTGCAACAACAGCAAAATCTCTTGGGATTCCGCTGATTGTTATCGTACCCCCGACTCCGACCCCCTCCGAGATTGACGCATATAATTGGCACTGGGAGATGTGCTTAATTCGTTGCAATGTCAAATTCAACGGAACCCCGAGCGGCCCTGGTATCCATCGAGGATCAGGGCACCATCATGGCACTCATCGACATAGACAGAGACAACGTCGGGTACGAACAGCTGACGGAGGCGTTTGCACAGACGCAGGAAGTACTAATGCAGGTGGCACAATATTTCCAACCAATTGGAGAAGTACAGAGGGTCTGCGAGCACCCACAACAGATAATCGATCTACAGCGGCAGATCACAGACCTGCAAACGAAACAGTTCCTGCCCCTGCAATGCGACCATACCGGGCTGGAACAACAAATACAAACTCTCAGGAACGAACGGGACGAAGCCTTGAAGAGACCAACGGCACCAGGAACCAACGAGGATTTGCAACAGGAACTGGACGACATGACCCGAGACGCACGGCAATCTGGAGAGGAAGTCCGCGGTTTGAGCACGCAGTTAGCGAATGGGTTGATGTTAGCAGCCGGAGCAGCCCCGGCTGCTCCCCAGGCTTCGGAAGACAGAGGCCAGAAATGTCCCGACTCCCCAGACTTTTCAGGGTCGAATCGAACTCAGTTAGGAGGCTGGATTGCTCAACTCCGGATGGTCATACGACACAAGCCCGCCAGCTTTCCCGACGAACATTCGAAGATGCGGTATGCATTCAATCGCCTGAGGGGAGTCGCCTTAGGCCAGATCTTGCCACACGTCCGGGAAGACGGAACGACAGGGTTGGAAGACCGACCAGCATTTTTACAACTCCTGGAAGCAGCTTTTGTGGAGGCGGACCAAATAGCCACCGCCGAACGGAAGATGAGGCAGATAAAACAAAAAACCATGAGTTTTCTCAGTATTATGCTGAGTTTCAAGTCATTGCTGCCGATCTGGATTGGAATCCCTCGGGCCTTCGAAACGCTTTGAGGATAGGACTGTCTGAAGAGATGAAAGAATCCTTTACCTATAGCGATATGCCTGGGGAACTTCCCACGTTTGTAACGGTTTGTCAGAAGCGGGATATCCAAATACGGCAACGGCGTGCAGAGAAAGCGGCACGAAACAAAGGAAGTGGGATAGGTTTCACTTCCTCCAGGCCCACTCCGGCTCCGAGAGCCCCAGAAACAGCCCCTGCTGGAACGGTCGCTGGATACACCGGACCAGCGCCAATGGATCTCAGCGCAGGCAAGAAAAGGATTTCGGCAGAGGAAAGAGCGAAGAGGTTTGCAAATGGGAGGTGTTTATACTGTGGTGGGTTTAACCACAGGGCAGCAGAATGTGCGGCGAGAAAGAAGGCTCAGACGTTCAAGGCGGCTGGGGCGGAAGTTAAGGAAGTAGGAACCAAGGATGGTTCCGAGGAATCGGGAAAAGATTAGGTCAACCCAATCAGGATGGCGCTTTGGTTGACGGAAAAAGTTTTGTTTTAAATGCTTTGAAATGTTTTGGAATTTCGGGATTATCAGTTAGCAAGGTGGAGGTATTAGAAGGATCAATGGAAGGCAAACATTTGGTTGTAACCTGTTCATTGACCGTGAATAACCAAGAGATACCTACGCATGCGCTGATTGATTGCGGAGCTACTGGCATTGCATTTATGGATCAAGATTTTGCTCGCCATCATCAGATACCGCTTCAAGAGCTGAAGGAAAAGAGACAAGTGGAGGTCATCGACGGAAGACCTATTGAATCCCGAGATATTACGCATATTGCTAAAGTTGGAATGAAGATACAGGAACATAAAGAACAGTTACCCTTGTTCATTACGAAATTAGGTCATTATCCAATTGTCCTCGGGATCCCCTGGCTACCGCTACACGATGTAGCTGTGCATGTTGCATCTAATACGGTTACGTTTGGTTCACAATATTGCATTACGCACTGCCATGATACATCAGTAACGGTACAAGGAGTTACAGAGGAACCACCAGAACCAGTATATCAAGTAAAAGATATGTTTGAACCAAAAATTCGACCCTTAAGACCGTTTCGAGGGGATATTGCTATGCTTAATGGAGCTTCGTTTTTCAGGACTGTCAAGAAAGGAAAACTTACGTTGTGTAAGGCTTCCCTATATGACATTAATAAAGCCATTGAGGCAAAAGATTTGAAAGAACGCCCCCTCGAAGAAATTATTCCCAAACAGTACCATGAATTTCTCCCGCTGTTCAACAAGGCGCTGGCAGATCGGTTACCACCACATCGACCTGGAATTGATCATGAAGTTCGCTTGAAGGATGGAGAAACCCCAACGTGGGGACCATCGTATTCAATGTCCAGGGCTGAGTTGATCGTCTTGAAAGAATGGCTGGAGGAGAATATGTCAAAGGGGTTTATTCGACAATCATCTTCGCCTTTTGCAGCCCCAGTGTTATTTGCAAAGAAACCTGGAGCAGGGCTACGATTCTGTATCGACTATCGGGATATTAATAGTAAGACAATAAAGAATAGATACCCCCTTCCGTTGATAAAAGAAACGTTGAATCTTTTAGGAAAAGCCCGGATATATACGAAGTTAGATGTTAGAGGACCATATAATCTACTTCGGGTTAAGGAAGGGGATGAGCACAAGTTAGCTTTCCGGACGAGATATGGACTGTATGAACCTACGGTGATGCAGTTTGGCACAACAAATGCACCAGCAGATTTTCCAGGTTATATTAATAATGCCATTGGAGAAGCCCTGGATGATTTCGCCTCAGCATATGTGGACGATGTCTTAATCTATAGTGATTCCGAGGAAGATCATGTCACGGGGCAAGAAGGTACGGAGATACTTAGGGATAATAGTAGAAAGATATGGAAGGTGTGGAAGGAATTATGTTACGGAAAGGCGGAGACGTTGGAAGACGCGGAGGAAGTGGTGAGATGGTGGCGGTATAATTTAGTAAGATAAAGAAGTGGTTTGAGGTGTTGCGACATGGAGTGAGGTGGCGTGGTTGTTACGATAAGAAATAACGGAGTGGGGTGTAAGATCATGGGATGAGATTCGGATGGTACATCGGAGCATGGGAGATGGTTCGAGGGTGGCAGACGAATTGTATATAAAGAGAATGTTGATGGTGTTGGAGGGTTTCCTGTTCTTCTCTCTTTACTCATTCTCTTGTATAGCAAAGCAAGTTATGACTTTGAAACAGCTTCGACTCTTGTCTTGTCTTGATTCCTTCGAAACGAATTTCGAGCGCCTTGTTCTGTTTTCCGATATCATATTTGTGTTACCAATATCACCTACGCCCGACCCCGTCCGTTACACTAGAACGAGTCTTACAACATCGTACCTGATATTGAATGTGCCTGCATCCCTCGACAGGGTGTAAGTATTGTTCCGAACCTTGTTCCGTTTCTTGTTGGGTTTACCTAGCATTGAATCATCGTTGGATACACGTTTGCGACGATTGCGTCGACGAATTACCACGACTTACCGGATTCAATATCCGACAGTACCCTCATCGATCACCATATTCGAATGCACCAGTACGACAGTAACTGTACTTCTCGAACGAATTGGTTTGATCTTGCCGGAATTCCCTGCCTTGTTTTTGAACCCGAACCTTTGAACGTTTTTGAAAGTATCGAAGAAATACTTAGGGCATCCTTCGAGGAAGAACCTCTCGAAGCTTATTTTTGGGAACAGTCAACCGTTCCCTCTTCGTGGAATACTTATTGGACAGACGCAACTAGGGAAGGCGGCGGACTCGACATTAACGACCCTGTGTTTGGACCACACTGCACTCGGTATCCGGGAGCACACTCCTGGTTTCCTTGCGACCCCGAACAACCGTGCTATTGCGAAGGCCATAATTGCGCCTGAACACATTCGACAATCGGACACGCAGCAGCAGCAGCAACAACAGCAAAATCTCTTGGGATTCCGCTGATTGTTATTGTAACCCCGACTCCAACCCCCTCCGAGATTGACGCATACAATTGGCACTGGTGAATGTGTTTGATTCGTTGCAATGTCAAACTCAACGGAACCCCGAGCGGCCCTGGTCTCCATCGAGGATCATGGCACCATCATGGCACTCATCGACATAGACAAAGACAACATCGGGTACGAACAGCTGACAGAGGCGTTTGTACAGACGCAGGAGGTATTGATGCGGGTGGCACAATACTCCGAACCAATTCGAGAGGTACAGATGGTCTGCGAGCACCCACAACAGATAATCGATCTACAGCGACAGATCACAGACCTGCAATCCAAACAGTTCCTGCCCCCACAATGCGACCATACCGAGCTGGAACAACAAATACAGACTCTGAGGAACGAACAGGACGAGGCCTTGAGGAGACCATTGGCTCCAGGAACCAATGCGGATTTGCAACAGGGACTGGACGATATGATCCGGGACGCACGGCAATCTGGAGAGGAAGTCCGCGGTTTGAGGACGCAGTTAGCGAATGCCCTGATGTTGGCAGCCAGGGCAGCTCCGGCTGCTCCTCAAGCCCCGGAAGACAGAGGCCAGAAATTTCCCGACTCCCCGGACTTTTCAGCATCGGATCGAACTCAGTTGAGAGGCTGGATTGCTCACCTCCGAATGGTCATAAGACACAAGCCCGCAAGCTTTCCCGACGAACAGTCGAAGATGTGGTACGCGTTCAACCGCCTGAGGGGAGTCGCCTTGGGCCAGATCTTGCCACACGTCCGGGAGGACGGAATGATAGGGCTGGAAGACCTACCAGCTTTTATACAACTCCTGGAAGGAGCTTTTGGGGACCCAGACCGAGTAGCTACCGCAGAACGGAAAATGCGGGAGATTAAACAAAAGAACCGCGAGTTCTCTCAGTATTACGCTGAGTTCCAAGTTTTCGCCGCCGATTTGGATTGGAATCCTTCGGCCTTACGAAATGCGCTAAGGATAGGATTGTCGGAAGAAATGAAGGACTCCTTTACCTATAGCGATATGCCTGAGGAACTCCCTGCGTTCGTAACGGTTTGCCAAAAGAGGGACAATCAGATACGACAACGACGTGCGGAGAAAGCAGCACAAAATAAAGGAAGCGGGAGAGGTTTCGCTTCCTCCAGACCCCCTCCGGCCCCAAAAGCTCCGGAAATAGCTCCTGCAGGAACGGTTGCCGGATATACCGGACCAGCGCCAATGGATCTTAGCGCAGGGAAAAGGAGGATTTCGGCAGAGGAAAGAGCGAAGAGGTTTGCGGATGGGAGGTGTTTATACTGTGGCGGGTTTAACCACAGGGCAGCAGAATGTGCGGCGAGAAAGAAGGCTCAGACGTTCAAGGCGGCTGGAGCAGAAGTTAAGGAAGTAGGAACCAAGGATGGTTCCGAGGAATCGGGAAAAGATTAGGTCAACCCAAGCAGGATGGCGCTTTGGTTGACGGAAAAAGTTTTGTTTTAAATGCTTTGAGATGTTTTGGAATTTCGCGATTATCAGTTAGCAAGGTGGAGGTATTGGA
>Ga0307515_10002750_pt1 | contig 37593 bp, 40 predicted proteins | sample 17_EM_MG_FD_194513 | JGI IMG/M metagenome (GOLD analysis project Ga0307515, IMG submission 194513) | Populus trichocarpa ectomycorrhiza microbial communities from riparian zone in the Pacific Northwest, United States - 17_EM | ecosystem: Host-associated > Plants > Roots > Unclassified | place... | reverse complement strand
CCGCCATCTAGCCGGCTCGCCCGGAGGCGGAGGGGATATTGGGTCCTGTCATACTCTAATTAGAGTGCATACAGTATGAATAAAACAAACAAAACAAAACAAAACAATAAAAGTATGCATTACACTTTCATTGAGATGCCGTTGGAGAAAATGTTCAGAGTTCGACAACTACAAGTACACAGGTATGTATCATACAAATGGTGGCAGCAGACGTAAATGGGTCCCTGCAAGCTTTGTCCATGGCTGTACTGTTTGCTATCGCAAAGTTTATGCAACGGGAAGCTTTTATGTTAACGTTGTTACATATGTACATGGACCTGAGACGGGTTACAGAGCTGATACAAGCTCACTGTATATGGGGCTGAGCATGAGACACCTAGGGAGCACGAGGCACACAACTCTCTTCTATATACTGGAGTCATTCTCCTTCACTTCTCTCCAACCTCGGCTCGGGTCCACCAGATCCGGGTGTGTGACTTTGACAACGGTTGCTTGGCAAACCATGCCAAAAATCCCCAAATTTCTGGCCTCAATTAAGTCCACGAGTATTTGTCTGATAATAACATGACATATAAAAGATGTGCATAATTATGTATGCCCTCTTTCACCTCCAGTGTCTAATTTACGATCTTTAAAGCTGAGAGCGCGAGACTCGAAAATCATTAAAACCTGCCGAAATCGGCGTTTTTTGATCATTACTTCGTGAAAAAAGAATCCTAAACCCCAAAACCCATGATATCCAGCCAGCTCTCAGCCGGTTCACATTACGTCCAGCCAGCCGAGAGCCCATCAAGATTGCGTCCAGCCAGCGCAGAGTTAGCCCGTCCAGATTACGTCCAGCCAGCCGAGAGCCAGCCCGTACAGCCAGCCAAGAGCTAGCCCGTCCAGATTGCGTCCAGCCAGCTGACAGCCAGCCTGTGCAGATCGCATCCAGCTAGCCAAGGACCATCTCAGAGTGAGTATGTCAGGGTTGTCTAGATCGTCTTCAGCCGGCCAAAAGTCAGCCCGTCCAAATCATATTCAGTTGATCAAGAGTCAGCTCATCCAGATCATCTCAAGCTGGCCAAGAGCCAGCCTATCTTGACCATGTCCAGCCAGCAGAGAGCGAGCCCGTCCAAATCGTATCCAGCGAGCCGAAAGTCAGCCCATCTCAATTGTCTCTAGTCTGCAGATAGCCAGCCTATCCAGAGCACGTCCACCCGTCTCGATCGTCTCCAGAAATTCGAGAGCCAGCCCGTCTAGATCACGTCCAGCCAGCCGAACCCGTCCAAATTATATCCAGCCAGTAGAGAGCAAGCCCGTCTCGATCGGCTCCAGACATTCGAGAGCCAGCCTGTCCAGATCGCGTCCAACTACCAGAGGGCCAGCCCGTCCAGATCATATCTAGCCAGCCGGGAGCCTGCCCGTCCAGATCGCATCCAGCCAACGCGTCTAGATCGTTTCCAGCAAGTTGAGAGCCAGCCCACCTAGATTGCGTCTAGCCAGCTCGGATTGCTGACCAATAGCAGTTGTGAGAGCCACACTCAAGCAAAGCGCCACGGTGCACTAATCATGACCGAAAAGATCATTTGCCAACCAATGAGCATTCTGTAATTTGCCACAGTAAGATGGTACGTACCACCATCAACCAATAAGAATGCTTCGAGCGACAAACCAAGTGTATAACTATTAGATGTGCAAAATGAATCTCTCTTTCACCTCCTAGTCTCGGATTTTATCCTAAAATTGACTGCAGACTGCTTGAAAAACGTCGATTTTCGGCGATTTTTAACAGTTATTTTATTCTCGCGCTCTCAGTTTTAAAGATATCATACACTCGACACTTGAAGTTTAAAGAGGGCACAGTTATGCACATTTCATGTATATCTCAGGTGATTATCAGACAACTACTCGAGGACTTAGTTGAGGCTAAAAATTCGAGGCTTTTGGGGTGGCTTGCCAACCAACCGGCCAGTTGCAACCGTTGTGAATGGCCCTCCGTAGTTAGAGATACTTCATACAAAAGTAACATAACGTTTTAGGCCAAAAGAATTTCATGACATCAACTAGGTAATTAAGTACTTTGCTCAGAGTTTACTGTTCTCGTGAAATGATATTAGGTATTGACAAAGGACCCCCTCCGTCGAACATATCCCAAATAAAAGATAAATGAAACACACATATCCGCTTTGTGTTTCCTATTTCACACCAACCAAGACCCTCGCCTTCGCAAGTTGTACAACCTCCTTCGAGCCTGCAGAAAGCCTCTTGACGATTCCCTTTGTGATTACTGCTGTCACAACAGCTTCTCGCTCCTCGTCCAGATCGCCAAAGACAAGATCGGCCATGGTCGCCTCATCATAGCGATCACCGACTTGAATGTTATGGTTGACTTCATATACCCCCCGCTGGCACTTCATTTCTGCCGACAGAGTTCTAGCTTTGAAAAGTAGCTCGCTAAGTTTATCATAGAAGAATTGATCAAGCCTATTCGGGTTCGTTTGAAGCGCATCAAGGAGCTTGGTAAGGTATGCGAGCTGATCGTCGGTTGTTGACAAGTATTCTTTAATGGTAGTAGTTTGGAGCATTAGAGAAGCTGTGTAGGCGCGCCAGAACTCTGAGCGGTCAGAGGTGCCAGAGTGGTCTAGGAGCGTAAGTCACTATGGGGAGGTCCCAAGGAAAACGCTACAGCGTTTAAGAGCGCAGGAAGATAGGAAAGCAGGGAAAGTACATACCGTCGTTAATGACAAGATTATGGATCGCAGTCAACTGTTGCATGAGATCAGGCGGCAATCCAGGGAATAACACCGAGAAGATGTGATTTTCAACAAATCCCCAAACGACCATCTCGATAACCTGAGCGAATGTTGGCTTGGCATGTGGAACCAATCGGGGTAGGATAATGGCGAGCAAATGTTCGTCAAGGACATCTCGGGGATTGATATCTTCGAGTGTACGCTGCTTGAAGGCCTTCCGACACCAACCACCTCCCTTGAATAGAAAATGTCAGTGGAAGAGCGAAACAGAAAGATTGGGTTAGAATGAGGAAGCATACCTCATCGTGAAGAGAACGAATCCTTTTTTCAAACTCCTGGTCTGAGATGGGCTGTAGACCTGTTCCTACATCGTTCACGGAGCGCATGTGTGATGTGTGTAGTTCTTCTAGCTCGCTCTTGTAATGCTGAAGTTTGTCTTGCATTCGCTGAGTTGTGTTAAATGCTAACTGCTTTTCATCATCCAGATCCTTCCTGACTTTCCAGTACGCGTCTTTGTATTTTTCTTTCGATCTAAGCAGTTCATCAAACTCAATCTGACTTTCTTCGTATTTCTCCTTCCACCTGGCCGCATCATCGCTACCTGGGGTAGTTATTGCACGATCAACGTCTCTAGAAGGGTCAGGAGGGACCACGCGCCCCCTACTTTGTTTGTCGGGGTCCCTCAATCTCCGAGCCTTGTCAATGAGGTCGCAGTTCACTTGCGCTGAATCATCTGGCGCTCTGCCGCCGCTTTCACTAGACGCAGTAGACTCCCAACGTCTCTCCGTGGTGTGCGTGCTGTGTCGGGTGCGCGCCTGATCGGTCTGTATTAGATGTCTTGTGTATACTAGGCTATAGTATGACGGAGAATGCTAACACTGTGGACAGTTGGTTCGATTTTAGGGCGGGACTGTTGGAAACCCATGGTTAGTGAGGGTCTGGCTTCAGCTTCAAGTCAGTTCGGGTCGATGTGGAACATAGATGACACTGACTGTATACTCCCCCACACCGGCTACTGTTGTGTGATGTCTGTATTCTGTCACAGTCGTCCTGGATGGTTACCATATCTTGACGTGGCGATTGAAGATTTTGGAGCTTGGGAAGTAATGCGCGGTTGTGATGTGTTTCTTCTATGTAAACGCGAAATAAGACAGACAGTGCGCCGGATTGTTTAATATGGGGCGGCTGACCTTTGAGAACTCAACGAAAATACGGACCGGTGTGCCATTCAGGCGCAGTGCACATGTGGGTTAGTCTGTCAGACGGCTTGGTAGGATTTTTGCGGTAGCCAGCGACCAAAAGCCGGATGACAGACTACATGTGGGTTTCTCGGTAGTGGTGTTGACTCGATACCGGCCTCTCATGGCACAGCAAAGTTGCAGCAGCAAGCTAGGAAGCTGCCGGGCACTCAGATAGGAAATACCGGATCGAATAAAACACACCCGTGCTCGCCGGTTCAACTTAATCTCAACCGGAGCCAACGCACACATGCACAGGTCGATTTTTTGCGTTTTTTTTCATCTACATTGGGTGCATGGCCGAAGACGTATGCTTCAAGACCTGATAAGCACACCCGCGCTCGCCAGTCTGAATTTAATTTCAGCCAGAGCCAACGCACATGTACAGGCACATTTTTGTGCTTTTATTTAATCTATATTCCCTGGTTGGTTGCCTAGTCATCGATGACGTATGTTCAAGACCTGACAAGCATCCCTTTTCGGACTCCATACAAACCGCTTTAAGCGCGGGCCAATTGGAAGTTCTATCATGGCGCGCGCTTTCCGGAATCACTATAGCGCTAGCGCACTGCTTACATTTAGCACCGATCGCGAGAGCAAAGACGCAAGTTAGGGAAAGATAGATACGTAAATTCAGGATTCGATTATATTGACTGACTCTGTACAGATGTGTTGCTTCATGATTGGAAAACAAAACATAATATGACATTGCGGCACAGAAGAAACGCATACAATTGCCTCACCTTCACCCTCAAATCGTCTCCCCGTACAACCCACCTTCAAAGTAACTTTTCACTCGTTCTGAAACAACCATTACATCCATACCCCGCACCTCTGCATGCTGCTTTGGAAGAACCAGTCAGATAAGAGATCAGCGAAATCTGTCCCACATGTAGTAATTCTTTACCCTGGAGGCTACTATAGGCAACTTCAGCTGATCATGCCGCACAAACTCGTGAATTTACAACCTAGCACACTTAAATCCCGATACTACCCATTGTTTGAAGGTTAACAGCGGACGCTGGCTAGCGATACCCTCGGTCAAAATCTAACACAGTATACCTTCTACGTCGCAAATACTCTGGTGCAGGAAGATCGGATGGCGAGCATCCCAAATAAGGATGGACGCTTTGTCGTGGGCGTTGATTTCGGAACAACGTAAGCCCGAATCACGTATTCAAGGACAAAGCTGATATATTTTTCACAGTTTTACATCGGTAGCTTTCGCTCACAGCGGGACTCCAAATGAAGTCAAACTTGTTCAAAGCTGGCTCAACAGAGGAGCCACGGCGGACCAGGTTCCCAGTGAACTTCAATACACTAACCCCGTTACTCGGGAAAAGGTCTGGGGGTACGAAGCAAACACCAAAGTCAACAAAGGTTCTTCCGGTCCAGAAACGTTGCAATGGTTCAAACTGCTGCTCCAGGAAAGGCCTACTCCAGCGGCGGGACGAGCTCAGCCTGGTTCTGGTACGGGGCCTATCATGACCGCCTTGAAAAGTCGTGGAAGAGGAAAAGACAACAGCCTAATAACCAATTTGGATAGTCTTAGCCTATCCGCATCCATTGGCTTGTCGACTGTTTTTGCTCCTCCAGCAACAACTCCAGCTCGGAAGACGGCTCAGAAACTTCAACAATTGGACATCCCTGTGGTTGTCGTCGTTAAAGATTTCCTTTCGGAGATCCGACAGACTACAATTCAGGAAATCGAAAAAACTTACGGCAACGATTGGGTCCGCAGGTCCAAAATCGAATACGTGCTCACGGTTCCAGCAATTTGGTCCGACGCTGCAAAGAGTCTTATGGTACAGGCCGCCGAAGGCGCCGGATTTGGAACTCATCGTATCGGTTTCAGCCTTGTTGGAGAGCCAGAAGCAGCTGCTGCACACACCCTACATGCGATCCAGCCTAACCATCTTACAGTATGTTACTGCTAGCAGTTTCATAGTATATACTAACTCATTCTTAGCCTGGAGATACATTTATCATCTGTGATGCAGGTGGAGGAACGGTGTAAGGCCATTCTTCACAAGTACTTTTTTTTCGCGCGAATCTTACATTATATTAGGGACCTGATTTCGTATAAGATTACCGACTTGAATCCCCTCGAAATTGTTGAAAGTGTCAGCGGAACTGGTAGGCAAGGGCATCCTGTATTTATAGTTATTTGTGTTCTAACTATGGGCAGGCGACCTTTGTGGATCTGTATATTTGAATGAGCGTTTTGAACAACACATTCGGTGTGTAAAACCAACTCTTATGGAAAGTGTTTTACGTCTAACAGTATATAGCGGTGTACTTGGGGATGAGGTTATCGACAAATTGAAGGTATTTGAAATATTCTTGCGCGACGAGCTGAGCTTACTAGTATACTATAATTTAGCCTCGAGCAAGAAGTGAAATGCTCCGAACTTGGGAAGAGAAAGTTAAATTTAAGTTTGGGAGCAAAACCGATCTGGATTTCGAGGTGACGGTGCCGGGAATACCGGACGATGAAGAAAATAATGTTGAAGGTGGTTTTTATACAATGAAATCGTAAGTGGAGGACCCTCAGCCCGTATTTTTGGCCGTATCTCACAGAATGTAGGGACAAGGTCGAGATGATTTTCGACCCAGTTGTCGGATACATCGTTCAGCTGGTGAAACAGCAGGTCCAAGAGGTTCAAAGCAAAGGAGATACTGTAACTGTAAATGGCTTTAAATCTCGTTGTCACGACTTCACTGCTAACATAGTTTATATTTATTAGGCTATCCTTCTGGTCGGTGGGTTCGGTTCATCCCAGTATCTTCACCAGAGGTTGCAGACCGCCAATTATGGAACCAACAATCACAAACCCATTGAAGTGCTCCAGCCACCGAATGCGTAAGTAAACTTGTCTGCTGATTTCTGCTCATACATGCTAATACCACAGTGATATAGGCTCACAGCTATCGTGAAATCTCCTTTCTAAGTTCGCGACTTACGCTAATCTTCCCAGGCACGTGGCGCGTTGCTGCGGGGATTAGATGGTTCCATCGTCAAGGAACAATGCTGCACAAAGAACTACGGATGCATGTCGTACACTCCCTATCTACCAGGTAAAGGGATGGACGGTCATAAGTACTGGAACGCCTCGGAGGAGCAATATATGGTTGACGGCCATCTGAACTGGTACCTCAAACGTGTATGACACCAACCGTTGTGGCAAAAAGTTCCCTGCCAAGGCTGACTGTTACATAGAATCAAGTTGTTGGAGTCTCAGAGTCTACATCAATTGCGTTCTACCGTGTGGTTCCAATCCCAGCCAGCTCTAAGGAGCGTCCGTTCATGATGTTTACCGATGAGCTGCTGGCATGTGACCTAGACAACGCGCCAGATTTCAAATGGAAAAATCCACAATGCATGTATCTTCATTCAGTTCCCGTATGTATTGGCTAACTCAACAGGATCAACAGCAATATATCGCGTCAGTACTCTCCACTCGGACTTGTCGACGATTCCCCTCAAAAAGTTTCAGAAATGGACCAATTCTGCTGGGCAGCGGTTTTACCAAGTCAACTATGACCTACAAGTGTCGCGGGTTTCTGAAGTAGGTCCACTCTGACTTCTATAGCTATTTTCTCCGCCATCGGAAACGCTAATGCCGAAAAGGTCCTCAAGTTTGAATTGTTGTTCGATGGTCGGTCCCGTGGTTCAGTGACAGCCGAGTTTGAACAAGATAGGCCGCGTTGACATCATGGCTAGAGTGTATCTTTTTTTTTGAGCTTTACAGACGATACGCTGGCTTTCTTTCACCTGGTTTCTGTCGGTGTTATCCCTCATTTTCCCTTTTCGTGACTTCTCTCCGCTGCTGCTGTACCTTAATTTTGGCTGCTACTGCTACACGCATGGAATTTATTGATACCTCGAAATGATTATCATATAGTCGACTAGCTGTATTTGTCAAGACATAGCATTGCAGGAAACATGTGTCCTCTCCAGCAGATTCCTAACTACTTAGTATGTTTCCGATCCAAACGGAGCTGCCGGCCGGGACGAGCTACAAAATTTCGGATGTGCGAGCGCTCGCGATTCGCCTGTCGTGTGTTACCTCAGCAACCCTAGCCCAGATTGGTGCTGGTGCCACCGATCTGGGCTCGGGTTGTTATCATCATGGAAAATATTTGCCACTCCGTGGCCGATCTTACGCGGGTAATTGATAAGAAATGACGGAGATGTGCGAACTGGTGTCGCACAACATCTCCGAGCTTAATCCCGCACCACTTAGATCTGGACACCTATACCTCGTCAGTTCCACAGCATACAAGCGGGGACGGTGAAAAAGCAAAAGTGACTGCATTTTGATTTGTTCTGCAGATTTAATTGAGAGACATTCACTCATTCAAGCCAATAGAACTCTCTACAAGCCGGACCCTGCGCGTACATACTTCAAAAACCACCGGTCGTCGAAATAATTGAGAAGCTACTCAGCAATCAGCTCCATGACAGACTTCGATCGATCAAACACAACATTGATAGGGACACACCCACTCCCGAAAATAGCATTTGGTTTGAAAATCGCTCTTTCTGGCTGAATGTACTTCGCCAAACTGCTTTACGCCATGTTGGTCGTTTCTTTTACTCGTAATACAAGGGTCCCAGCCATGTTAACAGTAGTAGACTGACGTCACTAAGACTCAGCCATAAGGTTCACGTTGCCGTGCTGTGGCTGCTTGTACCTTTTACATGCACTGTACTTTTTCCTTCTACACACTTTTTAGATCTTAGACTCTTTCGTATCTTCGACAATCAAACGTACTACTAGACTACTGATCTCTATACGTGACGACCTATTCACGTATGTATACGTACTGTTCGTGTCAACAAGTTACTGTTGGCACGCGCGCGATGCGGTGGGCGTGGAAAATTCGTCCGTCGTCTAAGTTCTATGATCGATATCCGTGCTTTCAGCATTCATGATTCGATATGTCGTTTTTAAGGCTGTAATCTCAATTGAGAACTGAATGATTGGGCGCATCGGTAAAGGGGTAAACTGGTGAATCCCATGAGCGAAACATATCCGTTTACTGAAACAGCAAGAATAGTGAATGGGGACGTACGCCAGCGTTCTGCCTTATAGGCATACGTACGGTAATTATGGTATATGGTTGCAAATGAGGACTCGAGTGATAGTAAATAGGTGTATAGGTAAGATCATCGCTAGTGATCTAAGTCTGGTGGGGAGCTCACTATATACAATGGCCGTTACCCGGCCAGTCATGTGTCGCCATTACTCACATATTGAGTATGCTCCGGTAGCAGAATGAGTATCAACCCAGTGTAAACAATTTTAGGTCCTGTAAGACAGGTAACTACCTAGTAATTTGGTCAATATTATACATAATGAAAGTATTGGCCCCCTTCGTAGGCGAAACAGAAAGCAATTTGCTCCCTGCCCCATCTTGAAAATGAGCCTCGACAGAGTGTCATTAATTTTCGGACTTGCAGTTTGGTCAATCTAAGTGGCACTTGATTGCTGACATCTGTACTGGGAGTGATGATTAGGTTCTCGCCAATGGCACAAGACGTGTGCAGGGCATGGTGTCCGGAATGTAATGTAGATGACTCGCGATCTCTCTGAGATCGCTAACAATAATCATCCCTATCCACCACTCTACCATATCACCACACCCACATGTGCAACTGTATCGTTCCATACAGTCTAATACGCGGCCATATATGGCTATACGGCCTAACAACATCTATAAACCAGGAGTTGGCAGCCTTTAGAGGCACAGGAGGAAATGATATTCCTGCAACAGCTTCCTGGACAGTGACGTCTGATCTCAGTTACAATGCCGCAACCATGTGTTCATGAGCGTTTTAGGCTACCAATACTACCAAAACTTTGTGCATGGACAATAATGACCAGATCACACTCTGATTAACCATGATTCAATGCCAAGAACCATCGATGCTTCATTGATGCATATTCTCAACATGGACCACAGAGCATGTCGCTTTCCTGTATTCGTATATATGCTGCCAATACTTTGATTTTCAATAACCACTACCAGATCACTTCTCACAAAGGATTCCACAAGTCCAGCAATGGACTACTCAGAGAAATTTTTGGACCGGGATCAGACCAATCCCCAATCTTTCTGGACATGGACCGACCTGGCCTGGAATCATTTGGACAAGTCCACTGGGGCCGAATCAGCCCGAATACGCTAGGAGTTACTGATTTACTCAGTCAACAAATAGACTCATACACATATACTCATACATGTAGACTTATTTTGCCATTCACAACTCACTATATGTTGACCAGGGATTTAGCCAGGTGGCTTCCTGAGTCTTTGATTCTGGTGGACTTGGGCATGAGGCTTGTGGCTGGCCACCACCACCAGGCTCACCTGCCCTGGCAAACCTCGCCTACCACCTCCAGCCTCACCTGCCCACCAGGTGACAAGGGCTCGGCACTTGTACTCTGCATTGCGCTCTGGCATTGCCAGTCAGCGTGGAGTTTTCCTTCTCTCTTTTGTATGTATAAGTCTATAATTTGCTCTCTCTTTAGGTCGATAGACAATTGAGCTTCCTTGTTTATCTCTTTTACTGTCAACACCATGCACATCTTATCCTTCACCACTTGCCACCTGCCACTTGCCACTCACCACTCGTTTGGTCTGGTTGGGATTCCCTTGGTGATACATGCTACCGCTGAGTGGGTTGGTTCAAAATGATTGCTTGCGGAGGGAGGTTGTCATGATGTGACAGTGTGTCTGAGTTAGGATTGCAGTGATTACTGTCACACTTCTTTAGTTTTACAGATCTACTTTGAAATTGATAGATATGATCCGTTGAGGACTGGTCCAGACCAAGCCGGTCCAGTCTGACATCCTAGTGGGACCGGACCGCACTGAGCCCTACCCCAGCACGGGTCCGTCCGGACTGGTGGAATCATTGCACAGTCATAGGTATAGTGGTGAGTATGTGTTCTTGTGCTCTTCGTCTGTGTCTCTTTCTCTTCTTCCCTAGATCTGTCTGCCTTTCGAAGTGGACTTTGTGTCCAGAGAAGATGTCATAACTGTATGCTTACTCGGTGTATGGAGATGCAGTGGTCACTGTGAGTATACTCAAATGTGTACTTGGGAGTGGACATTCAGTTGCTGTGGTGTGTGCCAAGGTTGCTACTGTCAGAGTGGTAGTTGGCTGTTGGAGTACCTTAATTGTCATTGGGATTGGTTGAATGTGGAAGTCTGTTAATCGAGTGATGTAGTCGGTGATCTTCTCATTCTTGGCACAGTGTGTAGGGGTCACACTTCCTAGGATATCTACACTGGATCATTGGTCTGATTGATGAACTTGTTGGCACTTAGGCCTCATCCATTTGTTTGTGCCATTGGCATTTCTCAGCATAGACTTCATGATTTTGACTCCCTTGATAAAGAGTTTGTTTCCAGAGGCGATATCATAGGGCTCAATCAACTTAGGACCGGTACTGTCTTTGGTCTTGAAGGTCTCGGTAGACATCATCAACAATACAGATAACAGAGATGATAGAGATGGTGGAGATAGTAGAGATGGTAGCGATATGTGACAGCGATGGTGATAGTGTTGGGTGTTAGACTTGTTTATCCTAGTGTTGCTGCAGTTATGGTCAGGGATAGTTGTATGTATTAGGGTTTTTGAAGCTCTGAAAGCGCATGATGTACAAATAGAGTATATACAGAAAATTAAGATGATTGCGACCACCGGGCTCATAACCGGTGACTTTGGATACTTGTTTGACATGTTACTTCACTTCCGTATCTCGAGGGCCAGAGGCCCATAAATGTACAATCTCCTATATGTGTTTGGGTATGCTCTGACATGAGACACATTACCCTGGTCGTGACGCATATCCTCATTCAACCACGATCTTCATACAAGGCTTCATTCTCATACACCACATCAGATGGTGCTGAGACTTACCATCCAAGTACACATGCAACAGACATCACTCAAAAATCCGCTTCAAAATTGGGCACAACATCCTGAGCTTCCCACTTTCGACCCTTGACAGTCTATTGTCCTTTCTCACAAAGTATGGAATCGATTGCTCATCTCATTTCATGTCCTGGCTGCCATTACTCCAATTCAATCTTCAAACTCTTTTTTACCCACTCCATTATGGGACAGCTTGTAGCAAACACCAATTCCTATTCCCAGCAGCAGCATCTTGGACCAGAGAAGGAGCGGCAGTGTTCTTGGCAGCCAGTTACTGCTCAGAAGCTCTATCTCTGGCTGGCAATTGGAATATATATGGGTCTTATTACAGTTCCTCCTGAGAGGTACCGGATGAACGATGGAGTTTACCTTCCCAAGGATGGATTACCGCCAGCAGCTTACCTTGGCAAGACTCGCTTTCAGGGGATCTGCTGCTTCTTCCATGTGTCTCCATACGATTCACTTTATGGAACTCCTGATGGTTTGCGTTGTTGGCTCTCATCAATAGCCTCATGATATATCAAGATCTTCCAGCAAAAGACCAGCGCACTGTGGAACAATTTGACTTCCATCTCTCCATGGTGTATGACCTTCTATAAGCTGGAAATCCATCACCAATAAAAAGTTCCTTCTGAATTCTGGCTTCACAAAAAATCACTACGTCAGCTCCCGCCACACAATCTGCCTTGCCCCCACTGCCTACCAGGCTAGTTTCCAAGTACACCCCCTTCCCCTCTGCTGAAAGGTACCAGAAATGCATTCCCCACATTGGATGGAGAGTAGAGTAGATTGTTTCCTTTGCAGGCGGAGAAGAAGTCAGGGTGGTAGTGGAGAAGGCATGAAAACCCGCATAAAGTCTGAGGACTGCAATGATGCTTTGTGTTTCACACCCAAATGAAATTATTGTTATGAATTTCACCATATGTAGAGTATTTTTATTCATTCTGGGGGCATTTGGCTGCATTGTGGTTGTGTGATGTGTACTTTGAAAGCGGGCCCATCTATGGGCCCAAACCCAGTTACCTGCCAAGGGATACACTTGGGTTTGGAAAAATAGGTCGTTTTCTTCACGGCACAGGCTATGCCCATTTAGGATGTTGAAATCTGTATAGGGAGAACCATGTGAATAGACTTAAGTTACGGAGACTGGAGAGCAGGCGAAGGACTCAAGATATATACAGGGTAGTTGGTGGCCTTATACTCTACCGGCTGCCGTCAGCTCAGCTATAACTCAACTCGGTCAGGTTCATGCAAGATACGAAGGTGAAGAGAGCCGAGTGATGTCACAAGTATACTTCGGTTGAATTACTGCGGAGGCTGTTCTGCCATGCTGAGCCGTACAATCTTCCCTCATCCTAAGTCTAAGTGAACCAGTCACTCACACTGAGCTTGCACAGCATTATAGTAACTCAACAGAAAGAAAAGATCGCAAGTTTAGACAGCTGCACAGTTCATCACACGTACCAACGTATACATGGCCAATCTACTCGCTGCTTCTTACTCCACGAAGACCCAAATCACCCATTTTCCAATCCCGAGCATGCAGGCATGAGACACGCTCCAAGATGGTTTTTGTTTTGTTTTAATTGTACTGTATTTACTCTAATGAGAGGATGACAGGACCTTAATAATCCCCTCTGCCTCCGGGCGAGCCGGCTAGATGGCGGACCTCACCCCCAGCTACCCTTCGTCCCCGTTGACAAATGAGAGATGAAATGAGAAAAAGAAAAAAGAAAGAAAGAAAGAGGGGAAGATCGAACTCAGCTACCGCCCCCACCACTCCTGAGCCCCAAGCCCTGAGCCCGCTCCCTGCCGCCACTTCACTTTGGGCGGGAACTTTCCGACTTCAATGGCCGCCAGGAAGTCCATCATTGCTTGGTCGCACTCGTCTATGGAAAACAGCTCAGAGATCTGCACATGTCAACATCTGCCTGCTTTCCAGCCTGTCGGCTTCCCCAGCACCATCCATAGTTCTCTCTGGTGATCTCTCCACCGGCTGCAGTGGCGGAAGTGGTGCTCCTGTGTCTGGGACACTATCCCTCCATATGTCACGGCGCAAGAAAGTATAAGGATACTTGGGATGAATCGAAGAAAGATACGGAAGGTGTGGAAGGAATTGTGTTACGGAAAGGCGGAGACGTTGGAAGACGCGGAGGAAGCGGTGAAGTGGTGGCGGTATAATATAATAGGATAAGAGAGATGGGTTGAAGTGTTGCGACGTCAGGAGAGGTGGCGTGGTTGTTACGATAAGGAATAACGGGATGGTGTGTAAGATCATGGGATGAGATTCGGATGGTACATCGGAGCATGGGGAATGATTCGAGGGTGGCAGACGAATTGTATATAAAGAGAGTGTTGATAGTGTTGGAGGATTTCCTTTTCTTCTCTCTTTACTCCTTCTCTTGTATAGCAAAGCAAGTTACGACTTTGAAACAGCTTCGACTCTTGTCTTGTCTTGATTTCCTCGAAACGAATCTCGAGCGCCTTGTTCTGTTTTTTGATATCACATTACGTTACCAATATCACCTACACCCGACCCCGCCCGTTACACCATACCACCAGCACTTGTTGTCGTCTCGGTGGCCCAACCATTTCAGGTGAACTCCCGTGGGCAGGTGCCCGGACTTCAGTCGGTAGAACCTAGCCACTAGTGACTTTCCGCTTGTCATCCGGATAGGTCTCTGGGTCCCTGCCTTGCCCTTGAGTCTGTATCTGAAGTGCTTGCTGCACCTGTCGGCCTCCCACTTTGCCTTAGCTGCTGATCTTCCCTCAGAGATTCATCTGGCCATATTGGAGGCCGAGGTGTCCGGCTGCTTCATCACTCTGCTTCCGCTGGCGTCTGGGGCTAAGTTTGCCTGACGGTCGGCCTCGTGATTTCTGGGGATGCCAGAGTGTCCCGGAACCCAGTGGATGTTGGTTGCAATGACGTGGGTGAGGAGATTCCGCGCCCTTCTGTTGATCTGCCTCGCCAGTCGCTGCCTTGGGCCTGGCTCCAGGTGTGCTGCTCATCGAATTGCGGCCTGTAAGTCGCGGAAGACTCCCACCATCTTCACTCCATGCTCCTGCGATGTTTCTCTCTTCTCGATCACCACATCACGCGGGAGTACGATGGCCCACATTTTGGCGTCGAAGACCTCCATGCGTCCAGTGCCCAGACAGCTGGGACGAGCCCTCCATTGATTTCCGTGTTTGCACACTGCTGCGGCTGCCACTCGGCCATCGTCTGAGCGCGATCCATCTGTCCACCACATCCAGACCCCTGCTCCGATTTTGGCTTCTTTCTCTCTTGCCCAGCGTTGCGCGGCGTTCTTGGCTGCGGTGCTTCACGATGGTTTCTAGTATTGACTATAAAGCACTCAGTTCTCGCTATAGTATGTGTCGAACACCCATATTGAGTGATATCTTAGTTGGCTGAGATCCAAACTCACTTTATCCGTACTCTACCCAACTACGGTCACGGGCAGGGCGGATACAACGTCAGAGGTCAGACCGAGTATTTGTATCCACAAATATGATACATGTGTCAGAGTCAGTGCAGATATGTATCAAAAATTAGGGGTCGGTAGAAGGATGTATGAGCCAAAAAATATCTTGTATTAAGGTGAAAGTCCGTCAGATTCGGCTGGACTACAGTACTTTTGAAATGGTGGCCAAGGTGGGATTTCTCGCAGTCCTGCGAAATCACAGTATACGGACGGGATTGCCCGCGCTCCTCCACTACCGCTCAGAAAACGCAAAAACGGCCGCCGAGTAAGAACGGCTGCTTGAAATCGAGATCGGACACTCGAGGCTAATAGATCTCAATGAGTAGATCATTTGGTGTCTAACGAGCGTCCTTATCGGGCCAATATTCATGCAGTTGACATGGAAGGATGGTGGGCAGGATAATTCCATCAGCTCCCGCTACCTACGCTTGCCAGCTTCGTGAATATTTATTCGATAAGGACGCTTGTTAGACGTGAAATGATATACCCATTGAGCACTAATAGCGTGGAGTGTCCGATCTTGATTTTGAGCAGCCGTTCTTACTCGGCAGCCGTTTTTGTCATTTTGACACGAAATGACACAGCTTCCTGTCCAATACCGCGCAGGATGACCCAAATTTGTCATCCCAAATCCCATGACAGGATGGGATGACCGAGCATGAAAACAGTCCCGTTACCATCCCGTGGCTCTCACTAGCTAATTCGGCTCACCGACCACTTCGAACCCAAGTAAAATGGTACATATGTAGATCTGCCCCATCTACCAGTATCTGGCAGCTCTCAGAGCCGAACGACCTTCCTTTAAAATTTAGACCTCCCATCATGCATCCTCAACAGCGTTGCGTTTGAATCCAATGTTTCAATTCTTGTGGTGTTGACACTTAATGACATACAAAGAGGAGTTATTCTATGCTACATTGAGTGATAACACGCCATGAATTGAGGAAAGCAGAAATTAAGTTGCTCCCATGTTCCAACGGCCCATCTGTGCCTTCAAAGGTGATTCGTTTGTGTTGAGATCAATCGAGTACGAATAGAGATATTGAATTGACTATCGTACAAAAGTGATTGTCTAAAGAGCAAAGAGAGAGAAAGACAGGCAAATATATATGGGAAAGGAGAGAGCATACTCGGCGAAGCCGAGTATCACATCCGGAGACCAATGCCGGGCATCACTGCCGGGCCCTCCTCGTCGCCATGGGGGCAGGCGAGGCCGATGGGGGCAAGTGAGGCCGGTGGGGGCAGGCGAGGCCAATGGGGGCCGTAAGCCGCCGGGCCAAATCCCGTGCCAACAGTTTGGTGGCAGTAACTTCCTTGAATTGCGTGATAAAAGAGCCACATAGTGTGTATGGTAGAAGTTCTCTAAGATTTGCATTAAGGTATGGTTTTGCTTGGCCACTGATATTCTGCTAGGCGGGAAGGGGCTGGTTTGTGGCTCTGCTCATATCTTAAAGCGATAGCGTTCATCTAGAAGTCTAAAAACTGGTGGGTTTTGGACGTGTTCTGAACGGGTTTTACTCAGTATATGGATGTGCATCACTAAGTATCACGTCAGTCTCTGTAGTAAGGTTAGGGTTGCGGAATTGTGTATGTCAACTTGAACATACGAATTTCGTTGAACACACTGCACAACTTCCTTGTATGCTTAGTGGATCAGGAAACTTTCAAAGAATGAGAATCAAGGGTTGAGTTAAGCTGCCCAAAATTTTTAGGAGTTGTGGTTATCCTCGGGTATCGTTGAGTTTCTACTTTTCGGCTAATACCCTGCTGTCGTGGTGCGAAGCAAGAGAAATTTAATACAATACCCGCCCCCTAAGAGAATTTCATGCATTTATATCTTATTGCGTTCACAGATGAGGCTAAAAGGAGAATGGGAGATAACAGGCCAGGCGAATAGCTTGGCGACATGAATGCAGATTAGCATTACCTATCCCCAAGGTCTGTAGAGGGTTGTATGCGCTAAGGAGAGTGGATCTACATTTTGTAAATGGGGGCCTATTGATTGTCCTTGATCTGTCAATATTCGTCACGACTCGCTCAAGCAGCACCGCTCCCGCACCACCGGTGAAGAGAACGTCAACCTACAATCTGCTGAAACAAGGACATTTCATACCGTAACTATACCTGTAATATGATCCCAAATAAAGATAGTAAACAGCATTGATATCTAATTTAGCAACATTACCTGCAAGCGTATGGTTTCTGGCATCCATCACTGCACAAAGTCCCCAGAAGCAACAAAATCATCCTCCACATCATCATCCTCCGATACCTCCGTTGGAATTAGTGACCTAGCGAACCTGGGTGCTGTCCATCCGTCGTCCTCTGCCGCCATTGTCAACACTGCCCACAAGGCAAACGCCACACTCATCTCGCCTTCTCTCCACGGCACAGCTGGAGACACTTCTACATCGCCGTATCTCCTCCCCAGTCTCCTCACTGCCACGAACTCCGCATCGGTGATTACATAGCCATATCGTACGCCTTTGTCATTCATGTAGTAAGCAACCTGGCTGAGAACCTGGCGGAAATTTTCGTCTTCTCTTTCGTTAGCGGACATCCTCCAGTTACTCTTCCAGTTCCAAGAAGGTTTGATGTCTCCAACAAGTCGGATTTCATTGCTGGGCACAGCGACTGCAATCCTGTCCCCTGCAGAACCACCAACAATCGACTGGCCATCTTGATCGACGATCCTTGACTTCGGTTCAACCCCATCGCCGAATAACTTTGTAACTCGTAGTGCTCGTGCCACCTGAACATACACACTGCGGACTAGAATATTGTTTACCCCCATTTCTGTTCGGATAGGACGTGGCGGGGAAATTATCGCGGCGGGGGCCGTAATAGGGACTTGCAACTCGGCGTGGAAACGCTGTGCTAGGTTAGTGAAGGTGAAGTCGGACCAAGCCGGGACATTGGGCAAGATGTCTTCGTAGCTGAATGAATCGCTCTTGGTGTTGGAGGGGCGGCGTGTGGAAATATCAGGACAGTGGACGATTGGTGGGGGGTGGTGGCGTAAGAGGTACTGACTCAAGCTTGGGTAGGTCATGCGTACGGTTGTAACTGAAGCTTCGATTGATGGCGGTAGCGAGGAGCTAGCAGGGTAGGTAAACAAAGTTCCGGGTAACTTATGTTGAGGCTCAACAACCACTGACCTGTGACGGGAAGCGAGAACGTTATCGTCTCCAACCCATCTCATGCTACAACTTACCATAATGCCCAAGCGACAACGATTACCATCGCCTGACTCTTCAGAACCGGAGCCCCCACCGCAAGCAACCAAGAGACCGCGTCTTGATCTCCCCTCGCCTGACACCTCCCCCAACTCCTGCGCGTATCTCAGCTATGTCCCACCGCAGCTCCTTCCTCCTGAGCGGCAAATATCACCGCCCCGCCTTCGCACCTTACGAAACCTCAAATTCCAGTTCATCTCAATCCTCAGCGCTGGTCCCTTATGCACTGTTGTGCTAGTCTCCCACCACCGCCAGAAACGCATCCTCAAGATCGCCCGTCCCCCTATCTACTCACCGAAACTACTTCTGATAGCAATTCCAGTATCTACCCCCCCCATCCGCCGCCACTCGCGATGCCTTTTCGCACGAATACAGCGCATACGTATCCCTCCAAGAGGCAAACATCCAACCCCCCTGTACGCCGGCATGCATCTCCGCCGTTCGCATTCCAGCCAATACTCTTCTGCTGCAGTCAGTTCCACCGGGTGTCGATCCTGCTCCCCTCATACGTCTTGACAGCCTAAACAAACCGCTCCGTGCGCTCCTGTTCGAGTTCATCCCAAACGCATCAACTTTGGAAGAATATCCGTATCCGCTGAGCACGGAGATCGAAGCGAAGACCAAGGAGGCGTTGGGAAGGCTGCATGCGGCGGGGGTGTTGCATCGGGATGTGGAGTTGAGGAATGTGATGGTTACGGAGGAGGGGGAGGTGAGGTGGATTGATTTTGATTGTGCGCTTACGAAGAATCAGTTCGAAATTTGTGAGGCGGTGTTTGCGCAGGAGAGAAGAAAGGTAGAATACTTGTTCAGGGAGCGGAGGGAAGAGATTAGGTGTGGTGAAGGGGATGGATACGAGAGCCCAAGTATTGAACTGAATGAGAAGACATGATTTCTGGTCGTGATGTAGTTAGTATATTTAACTAACATCAGGCGTTCCTGGCATTACCACCAACGTTGACATTCATACATTCATTTCAACTCCGGACACTTCTGTATCGTCCAGCCGTATCCCTGGACCTATATTCCGTTGTAAGTTCCAGAGAGGCGGCTACTGTTCCCCGAAACCCCTCCTTCCATCATCGCCGTTGTCGTTGATCCATGATCCACCGCCTGCGCCACATCATACATGATTTCACAAAATCAATTCTACAATATGGTGACCGTTCAGCATTTACTTAGCAAATAGTTCATTGACCGTCTCGTCGGCTCTTCGTCGTACGACTGGTGTGAATCACGGGATTTGCAGTCTCCCCTCCCGTCTCCGAACGGAAATTATCATGGGGGGTTTCCATCAATCCCACCATCCACCCATGCCAACTGCACGAATATTTATCCGATGAGCATAATTGTTAGGCGCGCAGCAATATTCTCCAGGAGCTCTACAAAGCCGTCGTGTCCGATCCTGAATCGCAGCAACCGCAAATAAGCCACCGCCATTATACCTTTTTGGAGCTGGGCAGTGAACCCCGCGGAGAACCAGAGATGGATGAAAACCCGTCTTGGCAATGGATGGGATGGGATTTGTACGGGATCACGTTCCTGTCAGCACCTGTGGTCACACTACGTACGACAGCCCAGGTATGCCCCGCAGTTCAAGCGGGAAAGGAATTTCAGTGTAACGATCGCGTTAGGATTTCAAGTGTGCAGAAAATCGAAATGAGTGCATGGATCCCTTGTTGGCAAAGAAATTTCATTTGGCTCGACAAGCTCTCAGCAGGGATAGATCGTACCTGCACCGTTACGTATTTAAATGCCTTCTTCAACGCAACACTATGCAAAAAATGCGTAAGTCTAGAATAATTATGAAAATGTGTAAAGCGCTCATTCTGAGACACTTTTAGATATTTTCAGTTTCTTCTGAGAACTGTTTCCCGAGAGATTACAGATTGCTTAGATTCTGCCACATCACAATCATAGCACATATGGGTCCATAGTTTACCTGCGCAAAAGAATCCCAGCAGTCAGGATTTCTATCGACTCGAGAATCTCATGTGTTGAGTGCAATCGAGTCCAGGGCCATTACGCGTAATGCGGATAACACACTTGTAACACACGGTAAGCTTATGGTATTATGTCTATCTTATTCTTGCACTATCTAAGTGCTCTCGGTGTGATATTGAGTGTTTGTGTACGACACGGTATACTAGATCTGTACCATGGGTCGTTGTCAGGGGCTACGGGTGCAATCGCCCCGCTCTTGTCGAAACTCACGGTCGGCTGTCAGAGTCTGCACGTATATGCACTGTGATCGTGTCAGAGGCTTTTCATGCAATCACCCTGGTCTTGTCAGAACTCACGGTCGGCTGTCAGAGTCCGCAGCATGATCGTGAAGTTTTTTATATGATAATGTGGCATCTATTCTCTGGCTATGTGTCTCTAAGTGTATATCCGGATGAGCGAATTTGGAGCGCAGAGATCGAGAGGGCTTTGAGGGATGATCAAGCACAGTTGGAGGGGGGGGGGGGGTTCAGCAAAATCAGAAGGGCTGATCGAGCACAATTGGAGTATACTTGAAAAAAGGGATCAAGCTCACTTGGGAATGCACTTAGAAGCGATCGATCAGGGCTGGCTGCAGGCGGTGCTTGGAAGCTGGCTGGTGACAGTTGATCAGGGCTAGCTGCAGACGGGACTCGGTAAATACTTGGAGACGGTCGATCAGGGCTGACTTGGAGCCGAGCCTGCATTCAGGGGTTAACTCCAAATCGTGATAATGGAAGGAGATAAAACTTAACTCGTGCTTCCCAGAGAACTGGCTGGGAGCTGGCTGCAGGCGATCAATCGAGGGTGGCTGGAGATAGTACTTAGAACTGGCTGGAGATGGTGCTTGGGAGTTGGTGATGGTACTCAGGAGCTGGCGAGAGATGTTCAATCGAGGCAGCCTGGAGACTGTATTCGGTGATAACTCGCAATGCTACAATTAGTAGGCAGACAGGGATGACTTAACTTCGAGTTCTCAGGTGCTGGTGAAGTAGTGAACAAGAAAAGGAGAGTATGGGTAAAAGATCGATCTCCTCCAAGTGCACCCCTAAGTGAGCTTGATCACTGTCATCTGTACACTTTCAAGTGAACCTCCGAGTGGGCTTGATCACCATTTCCAGTGCATCCCCATGTGAGCTGGATTACCTTCGCCAAGCATACCTCCAATTGTGCACCATCACCTCCTCCTAGCCTGTGCGATCAGCACCCTCCAAGCCCGCTGGATCACCCTCCGTCCAAGTGCACTTCCTAATTTGCCTATGCGACACCTGCCACCAGGGCAGATCGACCAGATGTATATTTATAGATAAACATCAAGAGCTAGAGAATACATGCCATATTATCACTTATACAAATACATCATAATTATGAAAGTAGAACTAACAAAACCCTCGCTCGAACGAGAACTCAATTCTCCCAATGCCATACATAATATCTCGCAAACCGTAACAATGGAGGCAAATGTACTGTAACCCCAGAGCGGGTAAGAGCCGTCCAAATAGACTGCGTCCAAGCTGTCACACTTAATGGAAGCGAGCTGTGGTGGGACCCGAAAGAAACCGGCCGACCAGAAGATCTCCGAATCCTTCATAATTTGCAGGCCAGTTCAACCCTGGGTGCCCTGCCAACGACACGACTGGGGGCACTGATGGGGGATCCAGGACTCACGCCTGCGCCAGTTGCTCTCGACCCCAAGCAGCAACAATTCACAGCAAGACTCGCGAATGCATGAAAAGGTTCACAACTGAAGAGAACCTACAACCACCACATGTCGGGGGCGCCAATATGCAGAGTCATCAAGCAAGAGCATGAACCAGGTCCAGAAGCAGAAACCATGTGCTGGCCCAACCTGGACGAAGATCCAGCGGTCAAGACGGTCATACTGAGCGATGACACAGCGGCAAAACGAGAGGCTGTATGTTGAGCGAGAGAGAGAGAGGCAAAAGTAGGCGCCGGGGTCAGGATGTGGTGGATAGACGGATCGCGATCAGATGACGGCAGAGTGGGAGCTGCAGCAGTATGCAAGCGCAGAGACGGCTGGAGAGCTTTGCACTGCCATCTCAGCAGGGGCAAATGCAGCTGTTCGACACAGAACTATGGGCGATCAGACTCGCACTCCGGGTGTCCGTAATGAAAACGGAGACACTGCAGACACACAGAATGACGAAAGTAGCTGTCTTCAGCGACTCACATGCAGCCATTCGACGAACGGAACCCCTGAAACAAGGGCCAGGGCACCATCTCGCCAGGCGGAATGACCAGTGCACAAGGACTATTCAAGAAGCTGGCATACAGACAGAAATCCCCTGGGTCCCCGGACACACTGGCATCCCCGGAACTGAGGAAGCAGATCTCCAAGCCAATCTAGGGAGAGAGGGCCGCAGATGAGGCACAGTGCAAGAGCGAGTATACACCACGACGGAGAACAGGAGAAGACGAATCTCAGATTCAAAGATAGTGGCGAAGGCTCAGTGGGAGGAAGACAAATGCAGCTAACATCACGGCTACTGACTAAAATGCACAGCTGGCAGCAACAGACCCATTGCAATGAATAGTGAGAAACCAGTGGCGGGCAGGTTCTACAGGCAGAAATCCATACACTCACCAGTGGGAACGTACCTAAAACGGTTTGGACACCGAGAAGACAACGAATGCTGGTGGAGGGGCGGAGGAGGCAGGACAGTAGCCCAGACGCGGGAGCATCTCTTCCGCCACTGCAGCTGATGGAAAGACCACCAGAAGACGGTCAGAAAAGAGGTGGGGAAACCGACGGGATGGTGAGCGGGCCGATGCTGACATGTGCAGGTCTCTGAGCTACTCTCCATGGAGAAGTGCGATAAGGCGGTGATGGACTTCCTGATAGCTACCGATATCGGGAGGTTCCCACCCAAATGTGCGGAGGAGGAGGAGGAGGAGTAAGAGCCGGCGGGCTCTTTCTGATTTCATCACATTTCCTTTGTAGTTTACATAGATTACCTTCAGATGCTTTGCTTTTCTTTTCCTTTTGTCAGAAGGGGGCAACGGGTAGTAGGAGCGGAGCTCCGCCATCGAGCCTGCTAGCCCGGAGGCGGAGGGGAGTAAGAGGCTGTCATACTCAAAATAGAGTGAATACAGTATGATTAAAACAAAATGTACTGTAACATTCCGTAACTCACTATAACGTGCTGTGGTACGGCTACAATACCCATAACGTGTCATTGCCGCATGAGCGGCCATAATAAATATCGGTTATGGTATCGTGGACACGTTTCCCGACTAGTATTTTTCAAATCGACTGGTAGCACCGTGTCCGCAGTCATTCCCGACGGTAGTAAGTTGGCTTCTAAAATATCACCAAACCAATCTTCATATGTATGAGGGACTGATTAATGTGAGTGGCCATTGAGTGTTCAACACTGGATGTAAGTATACGTACACTGTGTTACCCGTCATGTGATCTCCCACTTACATTGGTCAGAATCTTCTTGATAGGTAGTAATTCTTTGCTCCGGGCCACTGCGAGTCATGGCACGCTGTAGGGAAGCCAGGACATGGGCTTAGTCGACAACCGCTTGAGCTGGGTGGGCATGGTAGCGACTGGGATCCAAATTTTGCGTAATACAAAGCCAGGCCTGAACAATACAGGTTGGGTTATCCACAGGTTTCAAACTGACAAACTTGACTGTAATGACCACACGAATGGTACCTGGAATACTGCCAATGTCAAATCAACCAGAGCGACCGCGGCAATTTTAAGGTGGATGCAGCATTATTTCATCGACAAGCCCCCTTAGAAAGCACAATGATATCGCAATCTCGATCTTTCCTTCACAATAGACTGGTATTTGTATTTTCCGCAATTATCGATGATATACCGAACTGTCGCTCGATGTATTGATAGCATTCTGGAAGTTTCTTCAAGTGAGTGGTGTGGTATGGGCTTATTTTGGGCAATTCTTCAAAGTGATAATCAGCATTTAATCAAGCTAGGGCGGGTCCTAATTCACTAGTGTTGAATATTCATAAGTCTAGACTTCTAGACTGGTCTAAGTCTCGTGTCGATCCTGTGGAGGCTTTGTCGTTATCTGGTCGACACTTCGTTGTTTGGAGCTTGCCACTCCGCTCTTGCACAAGATTGCACTCGTCCCCACTACGTCACACCGACAGTCTACTGTATATACAGAGCGATGCTGTGTTTAGATAGAACATTAAGCCTCGTCCTTTATCTGTATCTTTTCCATATCTTTCCACTAGTGTTACGATATGAGGAGAACCGTGTGTATTGACTGGTGCGATAAGTTATAACTGTCTAAGTCTAAAGATCAAAGATGCAAGGGAAGAAATGAGTAAAATGTGAAGTCTAAAAGAGCAGTCACAAACCCTAGGGCTCCGGCTCATGTACATCAGTAACAACTAGTGTTACATATCCGGTGGCAAGTGACTCAGAGTGGTGAGAGGCGAATGGCGTGTGGCGAAGCATCAAAGTTTTCTCTCATAATTCTCTGTATATATCTGGAGTCTTTCTCCTTCTCTCTTTTCTGTGTACCGCAGTAAACACACAAAATTCTTTCCAACTTCCTTATCGTAACAACTAGTACTAGCATGTGTCGAGTGATTTCGAGTGATCCGTGGGCTATCTTGTTTTCGAAGTGCATCGCAGTGATATAACATCCAGAACTTGGGCGACGCTCCAGTATTAAGAATGACAAAACAGCACATGGATAGGAAGTTGTATCCTCAAGGTTATGAGGAAGTCTGTCTCCCAATATCCCGCACTGCAACTGCACCGAAATATGCCTTTTATATTGATCAAATCGATCGAGGGTGGCATTGCTCTGGCAGTTGACTAGTATATATCATTGCATTCGCTAAGATGGATGGGTACCTCATACTGAGTTTGTTTGTTTGTTTGTAATCATATTGCATTCGGCCGCTGGCGGCCATGGCATATCCCATACATATTTCCTCCCCGCTTCTTCCGTAACATAAAGAAACAAAAGCAAAGTTGCGAGTCCTCTTCTCCAAAACAAAAGAAAACCGCCAAAAAACAACATCAACTTTTACACCCCCCCATCACTCGACTCCTCGTGATCTGAGTTCTCCACCTCCTCCACCACTCCACTAATTCTGCCAACATCTGTACAAGATAAAAAATCCATCAGAGCCCGCGAACATTTTTCTTCTGCAAAAACGAGAGACATTGGCAATGAAATTTTTGGCTTCTTCAAAACCTTTTCGATACCATCATACCCGTCTTCCCCCTCTTGCCCATCAACCCAAAGCCTTTTTTGTTCTCGTTTCCATCTTTTGCACCACTTAAAACGGTGGTCTCTTGTCTGATATTCATGCCCACACCACCAGCATTTCATATCACTTCTTTTTCCGATCCGCAATAGGTATTTCGCTATCAGTGCATGTCCTGACTTACGCTGATAAAACCTCGCCGCAATCGTCTTTTTGGCTCCCATCACCACACCGTTACCTCCCCTCTTCACCAAATCATACCGGTAACTGTGCTTTGACTTCTTCCCCATCTCTTTTATTTCTTTCTTACTTTCTTCCCACTTCGTCTCAGTCAACCTTCGACTAACATGGGAGAAAGAAACATAATCTAAAAACGGTAGCGGATTTTGGGTTTCGGTATAACTGCCGCAATGCTTATACGCCGCCTTTGTTGCCTGTTGGTCCGCTTCTTCATTGCCTTCTATCCCCTTATGAGCGGGTACCCATCGGTACTCCACTTGGATATTTTTTCTGGCTAATGCATCGGTCCAGTTCATCGTTCGTAGCGCTAGTACCTGTCCTGGTCCTGGCTCGTCCGATTGTATTCGTTTTAAAGTCGCCTGGGAATCTGTAAAAACCGTGACCCTGGTAACCTCCTTTCTTTCTGCCATCTCATCCGCGATCTTCATCGCTTCCGACATCGCATACATTTCTGCGTCAAAAGCCTCTTTTTGTTGACCTAGGTGTACCCTCCTCTTTTTCCACCTTCCTCCCTCTTCCCATACCACTGCACACCCGACCCACTCATCTTCTTTCCTAGCTCCATCAGTCCAAAAAACAAGTCCATCTCTTTCTAACTTCGCCTCCATCATAGCTTGTTCCTCATCCTGAATTATCACTTCCCCTTTAAGGCGTCTTTTTTCCGTTGGTAATGTCGTCCTTTCATAACTCCTCCTCCCGAAAGGTTTTTCCCCCGGGATCAACTCATCAATCCCCTCCACCCCTTGTAAGACATTCCTCCGTATTTCTAACATTTTCCCTCCGCCTTGAGCATCGGGCATCATCATCTGTCTCCACTTATACCGTCGTACCCGGTTATTAAGCAGAGCCTTTGCCGGTCGTAAACCCGCATCATTCATCAAAGCTCCTTGAGGTGTTGTTCTAAAGCATCCGGTTACCCTTCTGCCCTGTTCATTTAACAACCTTTGTATTTCCTGAGCCCGACCTTCTTGTCCATGCCACCACAATTCAGACCCATACAACGCTACTGCCTGAACCGCCGCGACTTGAATTCGTTTGCACCCTTCCGAGCTTAATCCTTTCTTCGTCATCAAGGATCTCACCCTATTCTGCGCTTTCCTTGCTTTCGCTAAGGTCTTTTTCATATGATCATTCAGGGTAAGCATATCATCAAGCCATACCCCCAACCATCTTGTCGCTTCTTTATTATATGAAACCTCATGATTTCCTACCCTTACTCGGGCATTCATCTTCGGTTCCTTATTCTTTCTTCGTCGAGTGAACAACATCGCTTCTGTTTTTTCGATGTCGAACTGACAGGCATTCATTCTTGCCCAAATTGTTGTTTCCGCAGCGCATCTCCCCAGTCGTTGTGTGCATTCCCCCACATCCTCTCCTTCCACCACCCATGCCACATCAGCAACAAAAAATATACCCTCACTTCCACAATCTTCTTCTTTCTTTTCAACTTGGCCGAACAACCCCGAAAGGTATATGACGAAAAGTACTGGCGATACTGGCGACCCCTGTGGAACCCCCGTCTCCACATCCATACTATCTCCCTCCTTTCCGTCCATCGACATTATCACTTTTCTATCTTCCATAAAGCTTTCCACCCACCTCACCAGGTCGGCTTCAAACCCCATATCTTCCATTCTTTTTATCAAATTCCCCTTTGCCACGTGTGGAAAGGCTCCCTTGACATCCATTAACAACACAGCCGCGGTATTCCCCCTCTCCCACGCTTCTTCAACTCTCTTCATCAACCTTCCAACCGCGTCTATCGCTGATCTTCTTTTTCTGCATCCAAACTGTCCGTCATGAAGTAACCTCCTCCGCTCACACTCCTCTGCTATTGCGTTGGCTGCCACCTTCTCAACAACTTTTCCCAGACAATTTAAACCTCATACTGAGTACGTACTACTTGTTGCATGTATACTTAGAAAATCAGCCTCAGCCTCCGTGAGACCGATACGAGCTGATGGCAGAGTACGAGCTGATGTTAGAATACGGGCTGATGGGACTCGGCCGAAGTCTCGGTGGTACGAGACTCGGCACGAAGAGCTGGTATACAGGACTAATGTATATATACGGGTCTTCGGCCCTCGAGAGAACAAGTCAATCAAGTCAACGATCTTCAACACAGAAAGTAACACTACTAGTAGTAATATTCCATTGAAATCAAACCTGTACTCCAATAACCGAGCCTGAGAGTGCAGACCAAACCCCCAGACCCGATAACCCACCCTTCCGTGCCCCCATTACACCTCATTTCCGCCCCCCCTCAACCCATCCAACAACCTTTCTGAACTCAACCGCAGCCATCACGCGCCCATATTCCGTGGACAAGTCATGGGTCCTGCCAGCATGAATCCTCAGGAATGGTAAAGGTTTTGGCGGTTCTTCGTTAGCCAGGTCAGAAGTATCCCAGTCCGAGTCCATTCCATCATTGTCGTCGTTGCCATTATCATTTTCGGTTGTTGGCAGTTGATACCTCTGTGAATAGGACGTTGGTGAGCCATCATCTCGCGCTTGGCCACCTTGGGTCGGGGGTGAGGATGGTGGCGCTGCACCGGTGTTTGGAACTGCTACCGGTTGAAACAAATACTCCAGGTATTCAGGAGTGAAGATAACGACCTTGAAACGCATATAGTGGAGTGTGACAGTAACGAGAATACATCTATCACCATTGTGAGCATCTTCCACCACTGTGCAATACAAGCCTACGTTTTGTCAACCGCAGAATAGTCGGTTCTTTCGTTGATACGACTCGCAATAAGCCCCAGAAGCTCGGCCACATGTTGTGCCAGGACTCTCTCATCACTGTCGTCGCTGGTGGACAAGCGCGGCTTGCACTCCAATATAATCTGTCTTCGGCTATCGTTGGTGAAGTTAATTCCGCCATCGTCGACAGCGACGAAACGTCCGTTGCCGACATCAACAGTATATGCTTCTTGTGCACTAGTAAACTCCAGGGAGGTGGAGAACTCCCGGCAAAGCACGGTGAGAAACCCAACCGCCATCAATTGAGTGATTATCTCGGGTGCCACAATATCAGTTCCAAGTGCTTCTACATAGTTCAGGTCTCCGTAATCCGATGGAGTTGGTGACTGCTGCGACGATGACAGACCAAGCCCTGATCCGGAAACGTAATTTGCCGAGAGACCAGTAACAGGCTGTAGCTGGCGTGAAGTGCGAACGGTAGCATTTCCCGGCTGCTCATTACGTTCCAAAACCTGCGCGAGATTGTCGTAGAAGATATACAAGCAGCCCGAGTCGTTGTGAAAATTGTGAGCGCGGTTGTTGCGAGTGGACAGGAGCTGTGATTTAGTTGGGAATAATTTTAGCAGTGGGAATATAGTGCTTCGTTCAACATATCGGATTGCCGTCTGGCGATCCAAGAAATTTGACAGAGGCAGTTCGGCGGCCTTGACTTCTAAGACTCGGAATGCCTGTAGATGGCTGTTGTGTTGCCGACTTCCGCTTTTCTGGAGCAGTGCGGGATTGATGTCAGAAATTGTGATAGGCCGAGTAAAACGTCTGTTGAATCCAGACGCAGTTGCTGGCCAAGTCGATTCGAACGACATTGTTGTGTGTCGTGAGATTGGATGATGCAGAAGTGCCGTTGCTAACCGAGGGCTGATGGATCGCGGTGAGAGCCGACACGCGGTGAGCCGACACGCGTTGACATTTCCCAACTTCAACTCGCGTTACGACTCAATCACCAATGTCACCAACAACCACTGCCTCCCCAATCCTTTCCCACTCTACCTGCTCACTCCCACCTGCGATAGCTGGTTCATTTAAATATACTCTCCAGTCGACGACCCGCATACCACTGTTCGTTGATCCGGTCGCGTGGACCCCGCGACACTTCACCGCCCTGCAGATCAAAGTGCTGCCAAATTGCACTCTCCACACTCAGGTATGCCAACAACTCCCAGCACTGTCAGTATCCCCCACGAACGATCAAGCACAGGAATTACCAAGCGGCATCCACCCTCCCACCCTCGACGAACCCTCAGGCCTCCAAGACCTGCTCCACCCATTTGATTCGCGCGATCTACTCGATGGTAGCTTCTCCTCCACGTTGATCGGCGCCATCCGAACTTGCACCTTCCGCCGCCGCCACCCTCTTTTCTGCGTCGACTTCGAAGCAGCACCAATTGCCTTCCACTTCGGCAGCCACCATTCCCTTCTCAATCCACAGCAAATAGTATACCGGAAATCTACACACTGCGATATCCCGTTTCTCGCATACAACCGTCGGCAGGGGATCTCGCAGAAGCGTGCAATGTGGCAACAGCGAAATCGGAGGTACTATGGACATCGCCCAAGGAGAATTGACAGTTTCTTCTCTGCATATGATGAGACACCATTGGAGCAACCTGACCCATATGATCTTGCAGTGCTACTGGCATTGGCACAGGTGCAGAGGAGTGTAGTGGCTATAGAAGGGTCAAAGGCAGTCTACCGAGTTGGCATCCATATCCTCACTCGCTATTCGCGCTAATTTTCTCCATGAAGACACATGTACTCACTTCGTCATCATTATCACCACAACTTGCACTGTTTTCTGCTGACATTCCGGCTTCATTCCTGGATTGCCTTAATAATCTTGATCTCCCGGTAAAGGAACCGCCGGTGATTCATTGCTACCTTGTCCCAGTGACTGCTGACGGGGGTGAATTCCTGCGCTCCTTGAGTAGCTTGTTGGCAATGGCATTGAAGGACTTTCCTGGAGACACAGTCTATCGGGGTAAGCGGCAAACAGTGCCGGCTGATACAGATTCGAACGATGAGCCAAAACGGCAGAAGAAAAGACTGACTGGTGGAAGAAGTGGGTGTCAAACATTGGTGGATGTCCACTGAGGCTTGCTTGAAGCGGTTGGAAATGTGGGATAACTTTGCGGATTCGTAAATATGTTGAGGATGAAGGGTGTTTGGTATTTGGTTTCATTTCGGGGGGTTAGGTGGAATCTGATATATTACTAGTGATGACCAGACAACTGTCTTGCCTGCACTGCTGTAATCCTATGGGCGAATACTATAGCCTATACTTGTATAGTATATCGATTAGTCTTTGGCAATGTTACTGGTATCAGTCCACAGCGCCAGATCTCCCCACTTCCCGCCGTTTACCGGAGCAGCTGCAGCTTCCTCATTCCCAACTTCCCATCTTTTCATGTCTGGTTGATAGAATTGTCCTTGCAGAAGATCAATACGCTTAAATATTGCATCGCCTATAGTTAGCCCTCGGTATGCAGATTCCAAGCTATGTCAATGAAATCTCGGGGGTGGGGGAAAATTGGTAAGTTTTTTAAGTACTCGAAGACCTGAAAAATTTGACAGGAAGAGTTTTGTAAGGCATTTCTCGGCCGAGACCAATAAAAGAATATCACTCACGAGGTCTTGAGGCATTTCGAGCCGAGCCAAAAAAGCTCGAGATATCTCATTTTAGGTCTTCGCGGTCTTGAGACTTTGGCTCGAGATGAGATCTCAAGCCGGCTTATCTCGTGCAGCACTATGGCGAAGTACTGTCTCCTGATAGAGAGCACTGGAACTTCACTCATGTTTGCATTTGTATATTTACCGAGCACGATGTTTTTTTAAGTGGTGCCGACAACGAAATGCACTCCATCAAGTTTCACCACTGAAACAGACAAGCTCTCCACAAACGCCCCGGCGGAGGGCCCTTAGCTTTCCTACCTGGAGTGGCCGTGCTGGGAATCCTTATATCACCGCCTGGTACCCTTATATCCTTTCAGCTTCCCGGCCCTCTGCTTCGTACCAGGCATCTCAATACCCCCTTCAGACCTGTCGATAATATTCCATCATGTTACCAGAGGAGATGCTGTACTGACAATCTGCAACTCGGCTACCTGAGACACAAAACAACTATAGATCAGCTATCAAAATCGCAAATGAGCCAGAAATGAATTAGGATACAGACTAAAGCTACAGTTTTAAATCCAACAGCGAAGGTTGTTCCTGTACGTTCTCCACAAGTCGTACCAGACTTTCTCACCTGAAGCCGTACCGACTCTTCCTTCCACAGCTATCCCTGACAATACAACATACCATATAGTCGCCTCGTGCTTGAGCTGGCCAAAAGACAACATGCATGGGTGAGTGACTAGCCAGCTGCTAGAGATCGTGGAAGTTGTAAATGCCGGCAATGTGCAGACCGACTTTCTGCATCGATAAAGCATCTGGCCCAAGGCTGCGGTCAGTTTGGTTGATGGGTAAATCTAGACGTCCCCCGCCTTCGTTTCCTCTGCGGTTATATCCTCTCCACATATCCTTTTCACTACGCCGCTCATGCCAGTTAATGGAGAATAATCTTATGCAAAAGACATACTCGTGGATTTCAGCTATGGAGGCTACATCGCCCTCGCCACGTGAAGTAGAAGACAACATCTGTGGATGACTTAGCATTGTGAAATCAAGAACCTCCGCTACCTCCGCCCTCACGATGATGGGCACGTAAGTTTGCATGCTCGCTACGGTTTCAACCAGTGGTGGCTATACAAAACCTACGTACCTGTAACACTCTGTAGTTAGCCTCACTAGCCAGTGGGAAAAGGAGGAAATTACAAAGGTCATATTTGTAGAGTTGAGAAGAATCACTCGAAGAGTGACAGGCGTGGGGTGAGATTTGGGTGTGGTCGAAAAAGGCTGCAAGGCACCTCATCAGATCAACTTGGCAATTGTGCTTCTCCTAGCAGATTGAAATCACCGCTCACGGGTATTTTTGGTGATAAGCAATATTGCCCTGACAATCTGAAGGCACTGGGGTGTATGATGGTGTTTTCACCGGTATATACAGCACCGCCGAATCACATGCGCTTTGTAGCCGCCTTGTCGTAGGGCTGCCACAGCTTTGGCGTTGAGTATAGTCATATCTTGAATATCCGTCGCTCTATAGGCTCTCCGTTTTCCCATTTTCTATGATCTGTTGCATGTTGGTCATCCCGTATCTCCGCTTCGTTTTAGCATTTTATTAAGCTCTCCGTTTTCCCAACTTCCAGAGTTTTCTCTGCGCCATGCCCTCCCACTATCCCGTCAGTACTGTCGACTTGCGATGTTCCACCGTGCCGGATAAGACGCTGAACTTTCCGCCAGTAGTGACTATCCTGGAACAAGCAACTATAGATCGGTTTTCGAAGCAACATGTCAGAAAGGAAGGAGGATACAGAGGAGAGAGCTGTGGCCATAGACATTGTTCACATTAACCTAAAGCTATGCTAGCTGCTACTCGCCCAGTTGACCAGGGTACTATAACATTACGTATGGTCATTACCTTGCCGCTTCCCCAAAGACAACATACGTGCTTGTGGAGTGCCCATCTGGCCCGGTGTCGAAGGTGAATATGCTGGCAGGGATATGGGCATGGTTCCAACTTCAGCGGGATTGATGTGGCACCCTCACCCACTCGAACTCTTTGGCCTATGGGTCGACCAGTTGGCAAACGGGAAATTTGGCGTATGGGTCGGAACATATGTATGTGTTCGCGGTATGTTGATCAATGGCAAGATGTTATTTCATAGAGTGCAGAATGCAGTAATTGTGGAACGAGCTGGCGAGCGATACGAGGTTCTAGCATTGTTGTTAGCCCCCAATGGAGATACGTTAGAAGTGAGACAAGAGAACGAAAAGAAGGAGGTTACGAAGTTAAATAGCTGATGCGTTGAAGAGTATTTGAGGATGTGAACATCCGCATTGGGGTGGGTGTGGGTGGTTGATGGGTATTGCTGCGGCTCCCTAACATTTTAATAAAAATCTAGTTTAATCTTTGAAGGGATTGACGGCTCCATTCCTATCGCTCCCTCCATTCCAGTCGTCTATTACAACTGACAGCTGTCGATATTCATTAATTCGTCCGATCTGTATGAGATTTAGGTGCAGCACGAACACCTGTCAATGTCACCCTACCGCTATTCTAGCGTATTTGCCCCGCGATTTGACAACTGGCGGTTTGGAGTGCTTCCAGGATCAGCGATCCACCAAAGTTAACCGAGTTGCATGCATAGAGTACGTGGAACTACCATAAAATCGTACTCGGTTTATTGGAAGCGATGCCGAATGTTCGGTTTGTTCTCCCAGTCACAAATTCAGGCTAGTAGAACTCCGTCGTTGAGGTTGCTTGCAATTCAATCTGTGAATCGGATTTGCGGCGCATCAAAATACTAGACGCAGGTGGGTACGGAAACTTTTAGTTTCGCATTGTAAATTTCGCTCGAATCCCCGTAATCTTCCGCCAAGTCTGAAGTCCAGCGATCCACTATTCATCCATAACTCTAGCAGCTTCCTCTCATCCTTCCCAACCGTCTTCACCCTGCACTCTTACCCGTTAGCGCTAGCCATCAACCCAAAAATGCCATCATCCTCTGCCTCTCTGCTCGCTCTAGCTTTCTCACTCAGCACGGCTACGCTATGGAGTCCGCATCAACTCCATTGACCAAGAAGCCATTACCCCCCCTCCCTCCGTCCTGCAGTTTCTTCCACAAAACATCGCTGCATCATAAGCAACAAGACTCGAAACCAAAGAAGAAACCTTCTGCATAATCCGGAATCGCCCTGGTATCAATATTGTCTGAAGAATCTACCCGCTAATGACTGATACGGAACGGCCTGGTTGTGAAGCTGCCGAAGGAAAAAAATACGGAGCTGCAAAATGATGCGAAGACCGTATGGGATAAGGAGTATATCGAGGGAGGAATGGTTTCGCCGAATGACGAGAAATCGTTTGTGATGACAGTGTTAGGGGGTTTGGTCCATGGTATTAATGCAGCAACTAATAACGCTCTTGTGGGCTAGGCATACATGGGCACGCTTGCAATCCGGGTGAAAAATACCCCATAGAGGTCTGTTGCAATGAACGCATCGTATGGTTGCTGAGATATTCTGACATATGCAGTCTGAGGTGGGGGCGCAATTTGATCCCGTGAAATTCGGCAAAGAAATCACCGAGCATATCTGCAACATGGGATTATCCAAGTTCTTCCCTGTGGAGAGTAAGTTCTTACAAACAATAATGTGCAACGCAAGGGATTTAGTAGAAACTGACAGTACCCCATTAGCCAGGCCTGAGTATCTCTCCGATTTGACAAGACTTAGCCTGTATCAACCCATACGTTTCTGTGGTCGTATTTCTATAGCTTCGTACCAGGAACTCCGGTACTGACTTAAGCATCAGACAGCAGCGGTTCTATGCAGTGTTCCTAAGCGGCCAGGCCGGCCCGGCTTTGTATAGGCCGGGCCTGGCCGGCCTTAGCGGCGGCTTTCAAATGAGGGCCGGGCCGGGCCTGGCGGCTTTCCGGCCGGCCTGGCGGCTTTTCTTGGCGGCCTGGCGGCTTTTTCTTGGCGGACTAAGCCTAAACAGAATATTTTGTTTACTAAGAAAGTCTCCAAAGTACGAAACATAAACCATATCCAACTCAATCATCGTAGCCCTGCCATTGCCGTATTCCATCTATCAACCAGACCAAGGCTTATGCAGGCCGATGCAGGCTTTTTAAATCACGTGCAGGCCGGCCGGCCGGGCGGCTTCTGACCCAGACCGGGCTGGACCGCCCTTAGCGCAGGCTTTCAGAATGGAGGCCGGGCCGCTTAGGAACACTGTTTATGAGTCTACTCGGTGACTCAGTTTATCAGCGACCTCCTTCCAGACTGTACAGTAACAACTGCAAAGAACGAAGTACTGCGACCGACAACACACCCCAAACCTATGGGTCCAGTCGCCGTTAACCAACGCACTTAATTTAGCCTCGCTATGCTGGGGAACCAAAAATCAATGGGAAAAGCAAATGGGAAGGTGACGGCAGTAACACCTCCCTCCGTCTCACCAAACGTACTATCACGGTTAATGAGTAGAGTACGTATTGTGATGCTGGCAGAATCTTTCAATATCCCAAAGGTCAAGAGTCGGCTAATCCGCAAGAGAACTCTGTTGAGTGCATCCCATTGTTATGCTTTATGTACTTTCCTCGTTGGCCAGGACAGCAGTCTGGGGGATTACATGGACTACCTTATGATGACAGTCTCCAAATCCCGAGATTCGGCTCGTAGCAAGCGTCTCAATAGTCCGTCCCGTCTGGGCAACACTCTGCCCTAGACTGAACAATGATTTTCGGGGCAGAGAATTCTGGACCGTTTGAGACCAGGGCAAATAGTTCTAAGACTAAATACCTACAGAGCCCTATAGTCTCTATAGCATCACGACATACAAAAATCAACCATGTTTGGCATAAACACGGCACCACCACCGAATGCTGCTCTCGTATATCAGACTTTCCGGGTTCACTTCGTGGAGAAACTTGCGAGGCGAAAAAGTCTGGGCACAAGAGCAACCGAATGCCTACTCCTAGTATCCACTAGTCCACTATACGCACCTATATGGGCCCCCAAGGGCAACCGTCGCCTGCCCCGAATGTATTGCATGTATATTTTGAACCTCCATAGGGCTTACGGCGATTACTACAGGGCATGCCTATAGGGCATAAGGGGTGCCGATAGGGCACATGGAGCTGCTACTGCATCTCTGTATATATACGAACATAGATACCCACGATAGATAGACAATCAATCATCATACAAAGTAACAGGATGGACTAGCCCACCGCAATTAGGACCTGGACGGGACGGCAATGTCGGGCCGCGAAAGAGTATATTCGCCCCGGACCGTTGAGACCCCTGGCCCGTAGGTATTTATGCAGGCTCCCGTAGTAAGACTCAGGGTCGTGGATTGTTGTGGGAAGGTTGGTGGTTTATTTGCTTTGCAACGATTCAGCTTCTTCCCTTTTTTAGCCGCTGTGTCTCTCCCTTTCATTTATTAACCCTAACTTGTTCCACCCTCCGACACCTTTCTGTCTCTTTTTTCACGCCACCGAAGTCCATAGTCTCGGTCAGACACTTTTTTCCCGGCTGCGAGGAAGCCTAGTTGGGTGAGCGGCTAATTGAGACTAAGAAGTCCTAAATGACGGAACAAGATCATTCTGCATAACGTACCATATGTTCGAGAAGTAGGAATCGCATCCATTTCACTCCTATACTTCTACATAGGAGTCGCAAAAGTCCGTCCCGTCCGGGCAAGACCTTGGCCTGTCCTGAACTATGATTTCCTCGCGGAGCTGCCGGGGTTGTCGGGCGTCGCTAGCTGATGGTACGATCGGGGGGGCCTTGGAATAAGCATCTCTCCGGTAATATACTTTCAGAGGCCTTGCCCACGTAACAGGTTCTTGGGCTTCAACAGCACATTGTTGATAATTGCGCTCATTGAGCTTCGTGGACGACATGTCGTTATGCGGCGGAGGTTGAGAAACATTCAAAAGCTCTATTGTAGATCTCGACTTAAACTCAAAGCAAAGGAGGTTCAGAACCGATCAAGAATGCTACTAATAGGTGTCTGCTTCCAACTCAGAACGCCGGGCTCATAACCTGAGTCAACAGAAGTACGAAGCGGAAGAAGTCTATGAACTATGTAAGGGAGAATCTATGCCTTTATATACATGAGAACCTGGAGGCCTGCGG
>Ga0307515_10002749_pt1 | contig 37598 bp, 7 predicted proteins | sample 17_EM_MG_FD_194513 | JGI IMG/M metagenome (GOLD analysis project Ga0307515, IMG submission 194513) | Populus trichocarpa ectomycorrhiza microbial communities from riparian zone in the Pacific Northwest, United States - 17_EM | ecosystem: Host-associated > Plants > Roots > Unclassified | place... | reverse complement strand
TACTCAAAGCTCTACTTCGGGCTTAATACGGAGCTCCAGTACTGATATACTAAGAAGGCTCTATAATTGTCTGCACGTCTATATGTCTGCACGTCTACACGTCTACATATCTGCACGTCTGCACGTCTGCAAGTCTGCACGTCTGCATATGGTTTTGCATAAGGCTCTGCATAAAGCTCTACACAAGGCTTTACCAAAGCTCTGTACAAGGCTCTACTAAAACTTTGCATGAGGCTTTACTAAAACTCTACATAAGGCTCTGCCCAAAGCTTACCCCCGGGTCAAAATTTTCGTTGGGGGGTACCAACGATCCGCATGTTAAGATAGTAATCTGCAAGCTTTACCTTAGGAGCATTTATGCGAGCTTTTATATTATACTAAGCTCTCCATACTACGCCTAGGAAGGCCTTAAAAATATCCTACCCCTAGAAAGAAGATCTTTATTTAGAACAACGCGTCGACGCTTTACACTTAAACCCTAAAGTTTACCTTGTAACCCCCAAGAAGGCCCCTAAGAATATCCTACTTAATAGGCCTAAAACTAAGGGGTCGTTCGGTTGCAAAAGCGTCAGATTGAATCTGAACCGAAAGTCTGGCAGAACGAACGCGTTCCTTCCCGATTTGACACGCGTCTGTGGCTCTACGGGTTGCACGGACGTGTGCAATCTGAAGCCTTCAGATTCAAAATGAGGAGCTTCGAGCTCCTGAACTGACGCCAAGACCTTAGTTCAGATTCTATATACGGTAAAGTTGCCAAATTTTTAGTGACTTTTAGCGTGTTTTTTGGGCGGTCAGAGGAACATCAAAAATTTGTGGCTGAAGCTTTATCTCCGGTGCCTTAGACCCTCGGTGAGGAATCCTTTATATAGCACTTATGCAGCGCTTATGCACGTGCCCTATACACCAGCACCTTTTGCGGTATTACTCCACTACCACAATTTAGTTTACCCTAATACTTTAGGAGGCGCTTCTTAGTACCATTAAAAAGCACTTCCTAAATTACCAGAGCAAACCAAATTGTGGTAGTAGAGTAATAGCTCACTTCTTACTAGGCTAGGTAGGCGTAACTAGGTCTTTAACTACTCTAGTAATCGCATTTCACTACCATAACTTAGATTACCCTAATACTTTAAAAGCTGCTTTTTAATAGTACTAAGAATCAGCTCCTAAAGTATTAGGGTAATCTAAGTTATGGTAGTGGAATGCGATCGCTAGAGCAGTTAAAGAGGTCGATGTGACCCAGTTTCAAAAATAAACACACCCTTTTTAAGGCTATATCTCGCCCCCTAATAGACTAGACAGATGGTTAAAACTTTAAATATATAATAAAGAAATGACTTAGAAATTCAATTGCACCGCGTACTAAGACCGTAGCTGGTATATTTACGCCGCCAGAGTTGTTTAAAATCAACATGCGTTGGAAAAAGGACCCAGTTTACACCAAACGCGCGCCTATAATCTCACAGACGCTTCGCAGAGGAATTCGAGGGTCCAGGGGGGGTTGCAGGGGGTAGGTGGTACGTGCCGGGTTATACAACCGCTAATTCCTTGCGAAGCGGCTGAGGCACCTAAGATAAAAGAAGCTGGGCGGCAGTTGACTCAGCATGCTCAGACTAAGAAACCGATGAATATCCGCAAGCGGATTATCAAATATCCGCAAGCTAACCTATTCAATCAATCCACCTGTTTCTTAGTCTAAGCCACTTTGGCAGGCTTTTAGAAGCTAAGCTGCTTTGTTTATATAAGGCAAACTATTAACTTTAACGAAATTAATATAAGCAACCGCCACGTATATTATTTTGTAAATACCTATATTAGAATCGCCTTAATTAGCTCTCTAATTAATAGATTTTCTAGAACTAACTACTAGCTATAAATGCATCTAAAAAGCGTTAAAGAAACCCCTTTACTTTATCTAGCAGGAGCTAGTCTTCTTAAGCTTTTAATAATAAACTACCCTCTCTATTAAGTAATACCGCTAGAGGGTTAAAAGATATAGCGGATATAGTACCCAAGGGCATCAGCGGTCTCGTCCCACCCCTATTGTCTCCCCTATTACTATCCTTAGCTTAAATACGGTCCTTAATAGCCTACTTATCGCTACTAAATTATATAGATCTCTAAGAGGATAAAGAAATAGGAGTTAATAAAATACCTATAATATCTATAATATCTATAATATCCGCTAAGAGAATATCCGCTGTAGAGAAAGTCCGGGTAATTATTAACTGTTTTAAGCTATAGTGGATATCTATAGGAGACCTAACGCTTAAATGGATTATAATAGTTAAAGGTTTATATAAGGCACTAAAGAAAAAAAGAGTAAGGGAGCTTCTTAGTAAACTCCTAGAGAATATAGATATTCTAAATATCTATACTAAAGAGATAAAGAAACGCGGTATAGTAGGTACTAGTATTACTCTTACTATCTAGGGAGAGCTTAAAGAGCTAAGGGAGAAAGAGCTACTATTTAGCGACTTTAACTAATATGCGGATATTAAGCAGCTTAACCTTAGGCAGTGCTATTAAGTGGTAAAGACTTATATACCTATACTAAAGCATATAATTATAGTATATTAAAAGGGTTAATATAAACGTTCTCTATATAAAGGCCGTGCGGTTCTAATAGCTTTTATACTTATATTTAGTCTTTTACGGAACTCTATAAATTATATCTTATAGCTATTAGGGATATATCTCTAAGCTAACGGCGTTAAGCACCGTATGCTTTCTATGCTTTATAGGCTTAGATTAATTAATAGTTATATTATTTTAAATCGGTAGAAGAAGCGGGTAGCCTAAGAGTTAAGGTTTAGCCTATAATCTCCGCGGTACGGGTATATACTAACCTATATATAGGTAAAAATCCGCTTAATAGGTGCGGCTTTTAATACTATTATTGTTTATAATAATTTTAACTACCTATAATAAGTTTAGTATTAAACAATTAGGGATACTAGGACGTTCTATTCGCGTATAACTAGTAAGCTTATCTTTGGCATATATATACCTAGTAGTAGGCTTTAATAGAGTATACTTTATGCGGATATTTTAATTAAGTTCTTAGATATTATAGAGGCTTTAAGTAATCTATAAAACAAAATATAAAAGCAGATCTTAACAGCTTTAATTTATAAAGCTATTATAAAAGCGTACCTAGGCCTTAATATATTACTTAGCAAAAACCCACGGTTTAAACATCTATATATGCCTACTATTAATATAATACCTGCTATATGGACGTCTAACTTAACCTAGGACCTATTATAACTAAAGAGGCTTCTATATCTAAAACCTATAAAGTACTAAATAATATCTTTCTCCGTTAAATAAATCTATAATATACTAATAAAGTATTTAAGAAGCAACTGTTTCTAATTTATAGTAATTAAAAGACTATAAAGCTTATTTGGTTATATTAGGGAGAACGTACTAAGTTAATATCCGCCTATAATAGCCTGCGTTAGGCTCTACCTATTCTAGCTCTTTAGTACCTAAAGCTAAACTACCTATATATAGTTATACGGTATTACTATAGTGGCGAGTAATCAGCCTAAGAGTACTCTACGCTATATACCTATATAAACTACCTAGGTTAAAGGAATATCCCAGCCGAGCGTATGTCGTTTTATTATATAGAGGAGCTAATTCTCTATAGCTTTAACGCTCGTATTATAGCGTTACTCTATACTTAAATTAAGGACTTCTATAATACTAAGTCGCCTATAGATATTAAGCGGTACCTTAAGAGTCTATCTCCGCAACGTCTATTAGCGGTAGTTAAGGATATCCGCATGGCTATTTTTGGTTAGGAAGTCTCTTAGGCGGCTAACTATTATAGCGACTTAGTTAATCGAGGCATGAGCGCCGTAGAACATATATAAGCCTATATAATTGGTAGTTTAAGGACCTAGATATTAAGATAAGGAGCAAAAGGTAGAAAAGGATACGTCTATATACATATGCTAAGGCTTAAGCGAGCCCCTAGACTAGATCCGTTACGGTACTGTAATACTAACTATACTAGCTAGCCTACGGAACTGCGGCGAAAGGGTTACCCTAAGTAGGCTAGTAGTGCTATATCCTTATAAATACTTCCTAAGCCTACTAATATAGAGTTTCTAATACACGTCCGCTTCTTATAACTAGTAGAGACGTATAAGGTCCTTAAGCACGCTATTAAGCTTGTGGATATTAGCCTACTTAGCCATATACTCCCCCGCATTTATATCTATTTTATAAGTAGTTAAAACAAGAACTATCTACTAAAGATATTACGTTTCTTCTAGTTAACTTTAATAGATATTTATTCCCTTAAGCTCTAGTAAGCTATTCTAGTAAATAGTCTAGTAAATAACTGCGGTAAATAGAATAGTTATTATTTAATAGATCTTAATAATAAGCTACTTAATAGGGAGCTAAAGCAGCTTATATATACTCGTAACAATTTAACGTTTAACCTAGACTTACTCTTCCGCTAGAGTATCTATATAACTAATTATATAGGGCTACTACGTATAAAGTTTAGAGTTGTGTTTAGCGAGCGGATGTCTACTTAATATACTATTAAATCTATTACGGTGGATATTTAATCGCTTACTAATATAATTGCTGTAGGTTCTATTATCTGCCGTTAGGCATAGTAGGTAAAGATAAAAGCGCCACCTCTACTATAACTAGGTATTAAACAACTTAATTAATTTGCCCTTAATAAGTTTAATTTATAACTAGGCAGTAATCTTTCCACTATATTTAATAAGCTTAATCTCTATAATAATAATAATAAGTTAGATAGCTTTATATTACCTACTAACTTTACTTAAACCTAGCTTTAACCTACGTATAAGTTGCTTAATAAGTAATATAAGATATTAGCCGCAAGCTATTACCATAACCGTTTAATATCCGCTATAATTAGTAGCACTAGTATATATTCCTAAGTAATTAATATTATTAATTAATTAATCTATTTTAGTTTTTAAGCTGCACTTGCTAGGTATATAGGGTAAAAGGGGGAGAAGGGGCGTTGTTTTAATAGATATTAGCTACTAGGTTATAATATCCGCTTAGCGGATATAAGGTAAACTTACTTGGTATTAGCTAACCCCGCCTAATATTAACCCGCTATATACTAATTAGCGTTACCGTTAATTTCCTATAGTGCTCTTCGCATATACTTACCTCTATTTAATTATACTAACTACTTTTATAGTACTAATAAAGATATATCTAACTAGTAGGTTACTAGTGGTATAGTATCTAACGGCTAGTATAAGGGTAATAATAAAGGAGTAGGAGTTGGAGACCTAAGAGTTAGCGAAGGTATAGGTACGTCCTCTTTCTAAGTTATTAATAAGAGGTTTATAGCTAACTATTAACTAGCCTATAATATATTAGCGCCATAGTAAGGCGTTAATTACTACGGCGCTAATATTTTAAATATTTTATCTAAAACCTATAAAGCCCGTATAAGAGCCTATAATAAGCGCTTATTTATAGTAGCGTGCTGCTTTAATACTTAGGAAAACCGCTCTAATATCTATATAATTAACCTAGAAGAACCTAAGAGTTGCCCTATTTCTTCCTACTTTTACTTTTATTCTTTATCTACTAAAAGCTTAATAAGGGATAAAAGATCCTCGCTAAGGATATCGGGATCCTACTTAGGTATTACTTACCTTAATAATACTATAAAGGCGATAGAGCTGCTTATCCGGTATAATATAATTAACTATAGGCGTTTATAGTGCATCCTAATACCTAGCCTCCGCCTATTATATAAACCACCCCTATATATTACTTAATATAGGTTCCTAATAAGTTTTCGCGATATCTATACTAGTTATAGTGTAAATATTATACTTATAATCCGTAAATATTGCTAGGTTATAGTTACTATAATATAAGTCTTTACTAATAGTAGACTGCGGGTCTCTATAGTATATAAGTTATATTACTTATAAGTATACCTAATCCTTATTAATTAGCCGCTATAGGGTAAACGGCAGCTTACTATATAACTACGTATTAGTTAACCGCTTCTTTAGGCATAGGGTTAGTATAATAAGCTCTTTAGGTAGGCGTACTATAGAACTACTAGGGCTTAACCTACGCCCGCTTCTTATATCTACTAACTACTTAGTACTAGCTAACGCTATAGATAAAGCATCGCTTATAATATCCGCAGTCTCTATATCTTATCACCCGCGGATATTATTACGCAGCGCGCTTACGCGAAGATCGCCTATATACTAAGGTTGTGTATACTTAAAACCACCTAATTTATTATAAAAACTCTACTAGCGGCTCCTAACTATAAAGATTACTTTACCTAAGAGGCCTTCTCCTTAGCCTACCTAGATAAACCGCTGTATTAGTATATTATAGGATTTATAGCAAGGCATTCTATATTAGATTAAATAGTAGATATTTAGAATATTTATACTATATGCTACTGCATTTAATATAACTAGAATTCGAATTTAAAACATTAAGCGCATATATTTTGTATATAAGCAGTCTTTATTAATATCCGTAAGCGTTATATAGTAGCTCTATACCGTTTCTCTAGCAATAGTAGTATTATAGCCGCGATAGATTAACTAGCTATAAATAGTATTATAATAGAAAGCTATCCACTCCTTAGAATTAAAGAAGATAATCATCTTTAGAATTAGCTAAAGTTAGTTAAACTATTAGCGCTATACGGATATTAAGCAGCTTTTTAATTGCTTACCCTCTCCTTAGCTACTATTACTAGTAGTATATAAATATACTAAAACAGCAGTAATAGTAAAGTAAAGAGCTTAAAAGTCCTTTTTCTCTAGCGCGGTTATAACCCTTTATATAATCTTTAGCTCTAGCCAATTAATTAGGGTTTTAATAACTTAGATATTAGGTTTAAACCTAGCTAGCTTATATATAGTGCAAAATATAAAGGGGTTTAGCGTTACGGTATATATAAACTAAGGCTTATTAACTAAGACTAAATATACTTTAAAAAGTTATACGTATACTATACGGAAGGTCTCTCCCTAATTAGTAAGTAAGTATACTTTATTAACTACTATAAGGATAATATAGGAATAAAATATTAGGTCTACTAGGACCTTATTATAAGGGGATCTTATAGATAGGGGGCTATAAGGACACGATTAGAATAGGATAGATTGGTAAGAGAAACAAATCCTTAAGGAGGTAAGGCCTCTAGGATTATAGAGACTATATACTACAGGCACATACCTCTGGTACGTAACCGGCAACTATCTAAGGGGCGTTTAGGGGTTGTCCTAAGGGCAACCTAAGGTGTCCGCAATAATATCCCTTATATCCCCCCCCCCCTTCTTACGGTTAGCCCCCGATTGCTATTACCTTATAGTAGGGAGATTATAAGGGCTCGTCCCGGAAGAGGTTTGGAGAGATATTAAAGAGGTGTTAGTATACCGCTATATATTATCTATCTATCTAACCCCTACTTTAAACTCCTAAAAAATCTTAATAAGGAAAAAATATAACTAGAAAAAAGATATAAGGATTACTAGGAGACCTATTAAAAGCCTACTAGAAGCATGCTAGTAACTACCTAGGCTAATATAGGGATTTTTATACAACTCTGCTTCCAAGCCTTTATACTAGTTTATAATTAATTATAAGTATTATAGGCAATTTAGTGTTCTAGTATAGTTCCGTAGAACCTTTTAGTATAGGATTTAACGTATAGAGCTTTAGCTTGCCGTCGTCTTTAACTACTAAGATATAGTCTATAATTCTTTCTTATAATTCTTTTCTTGTAATCCCCTGCGTCACTAACGCATTACTCCCGCATTTACCCTTAGGCTATTAAATGCGGTTAAGGTATTAATTAGTTAGTTAAAAAGACTTGTCTTTTAAAATTTAGTATATATAGTTTTAAATCTAGTAGTCCTATACCGTATATTTAGTGTAGCTCTACTGCCTAGTAAACAGGAACATTTCGTAATAGTAATTATAGCTATTATACAATTGTTAAGAACGTCTGTGACGTTAATCTTTAATACTATAGTATCGTTTTAGGTATAATTTAACCTATATGCGTCTTTAATTAACGTCTTAATTGCCTTCCCCTGGCCATATACTCAGTTTTTATAAGGAAGTAATAGTTAAATAACGTATACTCATATTTCCTTCCTTCTAAATAACGCTATTATAACGGAGTTATATTGGCAAGGTTGCGGCTATTTACTAGAAGGGTATTAGAAGGTAAAGTATAAAGACACCTTACTTATCGAGCTGCTCCTTTTCTTAAACACCTTATTTCTCGCCATTAACCGTCGTCTAATTTTAGACGTATCTTCGATATATTATTAAGATTTTCTTCTTTTTATTAATAATTCAATATACCTCTTTATTCTCCTACTAACTACTCTTCTAAGTAGATTCTACAGCGTATCCTAGCCTTACCTTTATATATAGAACCCCAACCTCCGCTAACTTATAACTAGTGCTAGTCCTACCTAAATGATTTTGCCTATACGTCTTTAAAAGACTAAAAATCTAATAATAGGATTTTAGAGGCTTATAATAAGACGCACTACGTTAAATCTAATACCTTTAGTCCTTATAATTAATGCATGCGTACTAAGAGCGGCAATTACGTTAAGGTAAGCTTTTCTATCCTTAATAGATTTCCATTACTAACTTTAAGCTTTAATAGCCTAGGCCTAAGTAGCAACGATCCTTTAATGTCCTTAACTACTATATTACCTAGGCTTTATCTTATTCTAGCGCTAATGCTAAAAATCTTAGTTAAATTTAAGACTATGCTATAGCTATCTACACCGCCCATAATTCCTAGTAAGCTAGCTAGTAACGCCTAATATAAGAGTAAGGTTGGTATACTAAGGATAGGGTAAGAGATAGAGGTAATAAGAAAAAGGTCGCTGTCTACTATAGGAAGGAGTTTACGTATACGCGTTAAGTTTTAAAAGAGCATAATATAATACGGTATTAGGTAGGTTACCCTTTAGGTACCTAGCAGATAGGTAACTAATAGTTGCCGTAGCAAGGTCTCGGTAGTTCTAGATTATACTAGCCAGCTAATATCTCTGTTTATTCTAGGCTTAAGCGTATCTTTATTAACTATAAGCTTACGCCGTAAGAGCTTTATTGGTATTAGTTTAGACCTAATATTAGTATTAAGCGTTTAAGAGTCTCTGCTCTAGCTACACCTTATCGTCCTACCCCTATTTTTATACCTACTTATACGCCTACTAAGGGATCTGGATCCCATTCTTATTAGCCATCACTTAGTGGCCCAATGGATACTAATCCTACTCCTAATAATAAGGCATAGTGGCTTTTCAAATTGGGCATTTGTGGTTTAGACTTTTAGGATTTATTCTTATATATAGTAGCAATTAAGGACCTTAATTAGGTGCTTAGGAAGGCCTCAGAAGGCTTTTAAGAAGGGCTTAAAAGCCCTAAAAACAATATTCCTGGTATAGATTAATAAATAGGAATGCAATTCTAGCAAAATGCCCTATTAACTCTATGCTATATACGTGAAAAGGCTAAGGGCCCGTCCTGCCTTAGGCCGTAGCCCTATCCCTATAGTTTCCGGAGCCTATCCGTTCTATATCTAATTTAACCTATTTACTCTTTTCGCAAGCTTTCTTTATAGGTCGCGATAACACTATAGTATTAGAGCGCTTTCTATAACTTGTAGATTATAGACCTTAGTCCCAATATTCTTTTAGAATATCTTTATAATAATTAAGGTAATCCTCTAGTTCCTATATAGAGTCCTTAGCGGGCTAGCCTAGCTATTTAACTTTAAATTAAAGCTTATTCTTAATAGACTTATAGCGTAGTATAGCTTTAACCTCATACCGCTCGCCTACTACTTTAGGGTGTTTAATTGGGCCTAGACAGAAGTTCTTTTCTAGCAGTAGTCTATACTATAGCTTTAGTAGGTTTATATAAAATACTAAATATATATAGGCTATAGATAGGGGTAGCTAGAGACGATAGGCTAGCTTACTAATTTATTCCTTAACTTAGAAGAGACCTAGGTATCTTATATTAAGCTTCTTTAATAGTTAATAGGTCTTAATATTCGTTAAACGTAATAAAACCTCATCGCCTACTCTAAAATACTTATTTTAGTGCTTGCGGTTATACTAAAGTCTTTGCTGCTCTTAGGCATCTTATAAGCTCTACTTTGCATGCTTCTATTACTCCTCCCATTCCTAAAGGTATCCTTATACTCTTTAGTAGATATCCTTAAACTTCCCGGTAGGATCCTATAACTAATTATACGGCCTTAGCTAGTAATTATTAGGTATACCATTAAACCCTAATAGTTAAACGCTATAGGCAATCTAGATTAGTGCATACTTATATAATACGTATTCCTTTAAATTATAAGCGTACTTAGCGTATAGAAGTAGCTTATATTAATTATCTTACTAATAGTTTAAATATATTCGCAGGTAAGACTCTAGTTTTTAATTCTAGCGTTTTATTTGCCTATCCGTTTATAGATAAAAAGCTATACTATAATAGTGGTCTATCTTTAAATAGAAGTATAGGTCCGACTAGTACTGGCTTATAAAGACGCTGCCCCTATTAGTAATAATAAAGTGCGGCTAATTTACTTTAAGAAAGCATTTCTCCTTAATTAGGTTAGCTAGCGCTTATACGTTAATTATCTTATTAACAGGAAGGTATTAGACGTACTTTAAAAACCTATTAATAAGTATAAGGACCAAATTATATGTTCGTCCTTAGCCATCTTTAAATAGCGGGAGATCCGTAATAAAGTCTATGGCGTAATATTGCTATAGCTTACTAATAGGGGGAACTAATTTAAGTAGACCCTATAGCTTGTGCCTGCGGATCTTATATACTTAATACTTCTCGCAATAGCTAATATACTCCTTTACTTCCTAATTAAGCCTTAGCCAATAATATTTACGCTAAAGTAATTTTACTATTTTTACTTAACCATAGTAGCCGCCCAGAGGATTATTGTAATTCTTTATAAGAATCTTCTATCGTAGATTTGCTTCTTATAGCACCCAAATCTTACTACCTCTACGTAATAGGCCTATTGGGTCTAGTTCCTAATAGTAACGCCTAGCAGCTTCCTTTTTATTACGTTTCTAGTCTACTTCTATATTAAGGATAGTATAGGAAGCGTCCCTCCGTTATACCTTATAGATAAGATCCATTAGCCTTTTAGATAGTTTCTAGGTAAAAGCTATTTTATCCCATACTGCTCTAAGTATAAAACTAGATAGTACTATAGATTATATAACTCTTTAATGCGTATATATTAGGAAGGCCGCTATAAGGTTAAAGTCCTTTAGTTATTATAGGGCTCTAAGTTCCGATTACTCTGTAGCTTCGCTATTAGTTTAAGAGGATAGCTTAGCAATTAGGGATAGTATATTACTAGGTTCTAAGAATATATTAGGGACGTTCTGTCTAGGTATATTTAGACCCTTATTAGTAATGGACTGGGTACTAGCTAAAACGTCAGTAGAAACTAATAGGGCTTATACCACCTAAAACTTAGTGTATAGAGCTATAGGTACTTAAGCATCTTATACCTAGAGCTTATTCTATAATATAGGGAGTAAGATATCTATTATCTATTTTCCTTCTCCTATTTTAAAGCCTTTGGTATAGTCTAGCCGTTATAACAGTCCATTAGCAGGGTTGTTTTCCCCTAGCTTATATTTAATCTTAAAATTAAATCGCGTAAGCTCCTCTACCTATCTAGCTTATTAAGGTGTAAGCTCCTTTATAGTTATAAAGTAGCGTAGATTATAGTAATCTAAGAGTACATAAGTGGTATGGCTCGCGTACTTAAGGTAGTATCGCCACTATTTAAAGCAGTTAACTATAGCCAGCAGTTCCTTATTATGGGTATAATACCTAACTTTAGGTCCCTATAATTTTCTATTATAAAATGCTACTAGTCTTTAATAGAGCTAGGTAGCATCTGGATGCCTATTAGGTTATAGTAGGATACTAATAAGGGTAAAATTTAATACATAGTTCCTCTTTCTTTATAAGCCTAGAAAATGGTTTAATATTCTTTAACTACTGTGCTATAAACCTTTTGTAGTAGTTGCAAAACCCTAAAAATAACCTTAACTGTATTATATTCTCTAGTTCTTGCCAACTTACTATAGCTTTAATCTTCTTTAGGTCCATACTAATATAACTTAGTTTAATAATAAATTTGATAAAATCGGTCTTCCTTATAAAGAACTTATATTTCTTAATTGCTACTAGCATCTGTTCTTCTTATAGTCTCTTTAAGACCTATTTAATGTGTTCCTTGTGTTCTTCTTTAGTTAGTAAGTAGATAATAATATTGTTAAGGTATGCCATAATAAACTTATTAAGGTGTTCTCCTAATACGCTATTAATTCGTTTCTAAAATATTACTAGTATATTTATTAATCCGAATTATATAACTAATGGTTTATATAGTCCTTTTTATAACCTAAAGGCTGCCTTCTATTTGTTGCCTTCCTTAATTCTAATCTAATAGTACGCCTATCTTAAATCTATCTTTATAAAGATTTGCGCGTTGCCTATCTAATCCTAGATTTTGCTAATTAAGGGTAAAGGATACCTATCCTTTTGAGTAATGCTATTTAACTGCCTATAGTTAATATATAACCTAAGTTTTCTATTTTTCTTTAGTATAAACAGTGCTGGGTAACCTACTAATAACTATAATAGTCTGATATATCCCTTTTATAAATTCTCTTAGATAAACTCTTTAAGTGCTCTAGACTCTTCTTTAGTTAGTTTATAGGTTAGAAAAAATCTTAGACTTATTTCTGGTTCTAACTTTATCTTATAGTCCTATGCTATATAATCTACCAGCTTTTTACTTTTTAGTGACTATAGTTTCTTACCATACTTATAGTATCTTTTTAGTACGTAACTTAAGCCTTACTTAGTCTCTTCGTATATCGCTCTAACTTAGTTTACTGTCGCATCTTGCGGCGTTAAGTATCCCTAATATTGACCTAACCTATAATTTAATCGATTTTTGGATTGTATTCCTATAACTAAGGCATGCCTAATACTGCCTCATCCCGTCCTAACGGTAGGATATTAAAAGATATCTTGATTTGTCTTCCTTTAATAGTTATCTAAATAGGTCCTATTTTAAGATTAATAATCCCTCCTCCGTAGGCTATTAAATCGCCTAAAATTGTAACTAATAGGTAAGGTTATTCCTTCTATCTATAAGGTAATCCCATTCTCTTAACTACTGCTAGTAAGATATAGTTCCGTATTACTCCACTATCTATTAGCGCTTTAAACTATTAATCTTACTAATTAATTTATAGATTTAGGTATCGTCTTTAAATTCCTTTAAGGGTTTAAGGCTTTACCACTAGCTCCCTCTAGTCCCGTAGGCCTCTACTTTTTCTAACTATTAGCTGCTTAATCCTATTACACTTAGCTTACTCTTTAGCTAGTACCTAGTTTGCTTTTTATCTTTAATATACTATAGATACGTATTCTCTAGGCATTCCTACCACTATTATCCGTCTAAGCATTTTTCCGTAAGGAATCTTCCTGGCTAAAGTATTAAGTCTCCTTCCTCTTAGACTTTTGTTAGATGCCATTTATATATATATTTAGCATTCCTATACTATTACTTATCTATTATCCAGTATATCCTTATAAAGTATTTCTAATTCTTTTCCTTCGGATTTTTATGTATTTTGTATATATTATCTACGCATACAATCCATAATAGCGTATAGTGTGCTAGGTGCTTCGGGTTAACTCTTAACTTATCTTTGTCTTTAAGTTTAAACCTTTATTATGCTAATCTAAATATTATAACTTTATTTATAGGTACTAAGATGCGTCTCTTACTTCTTTAGTCCTCTAATCGTTCCTTTAAATCCTTTAACGTTATAATTAAGGCTCCTTTAATATGCGTTATGGCCTTTTCTATAATTAGGTGGTCCTAGATAACTCTTTTATCTAACTATATATAGAAATCTTCCCACTTATTATTATGCCTTTACCTATACTACTTTTAGTATAGCTATTAGAGTGTATACGGCTTATTTATAAGGAAGTATCTTCTTATTACTGCGTCGTAACAGCCTTTTATATGTCGTTCTTTAAACCTAATAGGGATCCCTAAATCCTCTTTATCTTCTAGTTTAGTAAGCCACTTAGCTCTTAGTATGCCTACTCTAGGCCTATTAGTGATTTTTTGTACTAGCGCTCTATCCCTTATACGTTCTAATATACTAGATCTCTTATCTAGTTTCTATTTTTGCTATATAATAATTCTTCGTCTAAATTCTTCTATGGTTTCTTTCGGTTTATGTCTGGCGCTTAAATCTTTAAAGTCTTCTTACTTCTTAATCTTAGTATTAACTTTTCGATCTTTAGGCTAAACACTGCGTTCCCCTAGTAGGTCTTCTGGGTCTATATATCTATCTCCTAGTCTAGTTATTATTTGCACTATAGATTCTCTAATCTATAAAGAAGTCTCTTACTTCTTATTTGTGGGTGTCCTTATTTATACTCCAAATTCTTAACCCCTTTAGATTCTTAATCCTAAGCTTACTTCTTTCTTAAGCTTTGCTTTAGCCTTAGTTTAACTAGGCTTACTTAGTGTTCTTATCTCGTCTTAAAAGTCTTAAATCTTACTTATCTTATCTTAAGAATCTTATACCTTTAGGAAACTTCGTCCTAAGCTTATTTATATATTACTAAACTAAGCCGTTACTCTACTCCATCGGTTATTGTCCGTTATAGGTCCTTAAGCTTACCTTATCTCGTCTTAAGAATCTTAGTCGTTTTATATCTTATCTTAAGAATCTTAAGCCTTTAGCCTTTTGCCTTTATTAAGTGCTAAAGTAGTTTACTATCCTACTTCTCTTACGTCTTGCGAAGCGATAGACATTATATCTAATAGGGTCTTAATCCCTACTAATATTCCCTATTCTGTAGTGGAATTATCCTTTACCTCTTATATAACATCTCTAAGGTCTGCTTATTTCTAGTAAACAGCCTATATCGCCTTATTGTTATAAAATGTTTCACCTATATTAAATTTATTGTCCTTAATATCCGATCTATAAACTAGTTCGTTAATTCCTTTATATCCTATAGGTGCTAGATTTTATAGCTAATAGCTTATGCCGTACTTAGTGTCCTTATAAATTTGGTATACGTTATTATAATAAAACGCAAAGCTTTTAATTAAACATTCTTTTGTTCCTTGCAGTATATTATTGTCCCTCTATACGTATATATTATCTACTAGTCTCGTGCCTTTTACTATATAGTAACTCTGCCTATTTCTACAGTCTCTAATATAATAACCCTATTTTCCGCAATTTATATAAGCTCCTTCTTTAAACCATTTTTCTTACTATAGAGTTTACCTAAACGTCTTCTACTGCTAAGATCCCTAGTTTAGCCTCTACTCCTTAGACCTTTAATTACTTAATCCTTATCCTCTAGGTTTCTATAATTTCTTATTTTATCTTCTAAATTCTTTAGTACCACTTAGGTTTATTAGCTCTGCGCTATACTATAGTTTTTAACTTAGCTTTAGTCGTTGCGTGCTTTGCGCCTTATATAACTATAAAACTCTATCCTAGCCTTTCTTAGCCTGTTCCCTTTAGTAGATCTAATTATTAATCTTAATCGCCTAATCTATTAGTTCCCTTAGGGTGTCCATATCTTTTATTAGGATAATTACATTCTAGACTTTAGCCTTAAGTCCTTACTTATACTGTGCTATAAGCGCCCTATTATTCTACTCTATTTATATTACTAATGTTTAGAACTGCGTTGTATACTTAATTGCTAAGGTTTATTACGTAATATCTTAAAGTTTTTTTTCCGCCGTGGTCGTTGCCTCTAGGTCTCTAAACATTTATATAAGTTATTCTATAAATCTATTCTAGCTTAAAAACATAAACTATACCTCTTAGTTTATTATTATTATTTCGTTTACTTATATCTTTATAAGGTAAGGCTTAAACTATTTAAGTGCTCTTCCTGTTAAGAACAGTCCTGCGTATACTATTTAATCTATAGGTATTACCAGCTTTACTCCCTCTTATGCTACCTTAAATTATATTTACATAAGGAATCCTTTAAGCTTTAATCTCTCTCCTAAGTATCTTTTAATCAATAGTAACTTTACCTTTACTACGCCTATCCCGTTGATCCTATTTTCTAATATTATATTATTTTCTGTTAACTAGTTAACTATCTCTTATAACTGTCCGACCGTTATAGGTTACTATAAGTTAGTATCTGCTATATTAGTGATAATACATAAACTTAAAGTAGTTGCCGCCGTCAATAGCGTTATAGTGGCTGCTTTTAGTGGCATGTTATTTAACTTTATTAATACCGTAACCTTAGTAGTAAATGTATAACAAAGCCTTATAGCAGGAACTACGGTGGACTTATTAATGGGCTAGGTATATAGGTAAACAAGAAGTTAATAACGTAATAATAACTAGTAGAGTGGTTGCCTAATAGATTAACTCTAATTATATTCTAAGATTCACTATAAAGGAGAAAACTATCTAGGTAGGGACTATGGTCCTTTAAATACACAACCGTACTCCTAAGAAATCCCCTTTGTACGTAAGGTACGTGTTATATATATTATACGTACGTTCCCTTTATACACTGCGTATACTGCGTATAACGTCATATAACCTTAGTTACCATTCCTTATTATATAGCTCTATCGGCTCCATTCTAGACCGTACCTAAATTAACTAACTAGCTTCTTCCGTCTCTTCTCCAAGTAGTCGTAACATTGTACTTAAAGCGTCCGTAACACCCATAATCCTAAAGGCCTTACCTTCTTAAGGATTCGTCTCTCTTACTAATCTATCCTATTCTAATTATGTCCTTATAGCCCCCTGTCTACAAGATCCCCTTATATTTAAATCCTTCCTACTCTTTTTAGAAGGGTAGTCGGCTTTAAGGACTAGATTGTTTGTTTATATCTTTTGTTTATAACTACTATCCTCCCTTAAAATCTCGCGATAACCTAAATAGAAACTCCACATGTTATAAACGCTTTAAGTATAATATTACGACTACTTGGAGAAGAGTTAGAAGAAGCTAGTTGGTTAATACAAGCACGGTCCAGGATGGAGCCGATAGAGCCATATGACGAGGAATAGTAACCGAGGTTATATGACGTGATCTGTATAATCTATGTGATCTATATAATCCGTAATAGAGCAGATAGAGCATATATATATTACGTACAAGGAGGATTTTATAGGAGTACGGTTGTATATTTAAAGACCCTTAATCCCTACCTAGATAGTTCCTTCCTTATAGTAATTCTTAGAATATAATTAGAGTTAATCTATTAGGCAACCACTTTACCAGTTATTATTACTTTATTAACTTTCTTATTTGTATTACCTATATGCCTAGCCTATTAACAGACCCACTGTAGTTCTTGCTATAAGGTTTCGTTATATAATCACTACCTAGTTATGGTATCAATAGGAAAGTCGAACAATATGCCACTAAAGACAGCTACCATAACGCCATTAACAGCGGCAACTACTTTGAGATTAGGTAACGACACTAGTATAGTAAACACTGACTCGCAATAATCTATAACAATAGGACAGTTATAAGCGATAGTTAACCAGTTAATGGAGAATAACATAGTACTTAAAAATAGGATTAACGGGATAGGCGTAGTAAAGGTTAAGTTATTATCGATTAAAAGATTTTTAGGAGAGAGATTAAAGCTTAAAGAATTTCTTACGTAAATGCACTTTAAAGTAGCGTAAGAGGGAGCAAAGCTGGCAATATCTATAGATTAAATAGCGTATGCAGGGTTATTCTTAACGGGAAGGGCACTTAAATAGTTTAAGCCTTACCTTATAGAGATATAAGCGAATAGAATAATAACTATAAACTAAGAGGTACGGTTTATATTTTTAAGCTAAAATAGATTTATAAAACGACCTATATAAATATTTAGAGACTTAAAGGCAATAACTATGGCGGAAAAAAAACTCTAAGATATTATATAATAAACCTTAGCAATTAAGTATATAACGTAGTTCCAAACACTAGTAATATAAGTTAAGTGGAATAATAAGGCACTTATAGCATAGTATAAATAGGGACTTAAGGCTAAAGTCTAGGATGTAATTATTCTAATAGAAGATGCGGATACCCTAAGGGAACTAATAGATTAAGTAATAAAGATTAATAATAGGATCTACCAAAGGGAATAAACTAAGAGAGGTTAGAATAGAGTTCTATAGTTATATAGGATATAAGGTGCGTAATAACTAAAGCTAAGTTAAAAACTATAGTATAGCGCAGAGCTAATAGACCTAAGTAGTACTAAAGAAAAAAATGGTTTAAAGAACAACTATAAAAACCTAGAGGATAAGGATTAAGTAATTAAAGGTCTAAAAAGCAAAGGCTAAATTAGGGATCTTAGTAGTAAAAGACGTTCAGGCAGACTTTATAATAAGAAAAATAGTTTAGAGAAGGAGCTTATATAAATTACGGAAAATAAAGTTATTATATTAAAAACTATAAGAGTGGGCAGAGCTACTATATAGTAAAAGGAATAAGACTAGCAGAAGATATATATATATAGAGGGATGATAGTATATTATAAGAAACAAAAGAATGTTTAATTAACAGTTTTGCGTTTTGTTACAATAACGTATACTAAATTTATAAGAACGCTAAGTATAGCGTAAGCTATTAGCTATAGGAGCTATACTTAGTAGAATATAAAGGAACCAATAAACTAGTTTATAGATTAAATATTAAAGATAATAAATTTAACGTAGGTGAAACATTTTATAATGATAAGGTAATAAAGGCAGCTTATTAGGAGTATATAAACCTCTAAGATATTATACTAGAGGTAAAGGATAATTCTACTACAAAATAGGGAATATTAGTTAGGATTAAGACCCCGCTAAATATAATATCTATTACTTTATAAAACGTAAGAGAAGTAGGATAGCGAACTACTTCGGCACTTAATAAAGGTAAAAGGCTAAAGACTTAAGATTCTTAAGACGAGATATAAAATACTTAAGATTCCTAAAACGGGATAAGATAAGCTTAAGGACCCATAACGGATAATAACCGATGGAGTAGAGCAACGGCTTAGTTTAGTGATATATAAATAAGCTTAGGACGAAGTTTCCTAAAGGCATAAGATTCTTAAGACGAGATGAGTAAGATTTAAGACTCTTAAGATAAGATAAGAATACTAAGTAAGCCTAGTTGGACTAAGGCTAGAGCTAAGCTTAAGATAGAAGCAAGCTTAGGATTAAGAATCCTATAAGACTAAGATTTCCAGACACGAATAAGGACCATTAAAGAATATAATACTAAGATTAAGAAGTAAGAAGACTTTACGGATCCACTTGTAAGGCGAAAACCAAAAGAAACCATAGAGGAGTTTAGATAAAGAATTATCGTATAGCAAGAACAGAAACTAGATAAGAGATCTAGTATATTAGGACGTATAAAGGACAGAGCACCTATATAAAGAATTACTAATAGGCTAAGGGTAGGCATACTAAGAGCCAAGTAGCTTATTAAACTAGAAAATGAAGAGGATCTAGGGATTCCTACTAGGTTCGAAGAACGACACATAAAAGGATATTATAACGCAGTAATAAGGAGATACTTCCTTACGAATAAACCGTATACACTTCAGCAGCTATACTAAAAGTGGTATAGGCAGCGATATAACGACGAGTAGGAAGATTTCTATATATAGTTAAATAAACGAGTTATCTAGAACCACCTAATTACAGAAAAGGCTATAAATTATATTAAAGGAGCCTTAATTATAATGTTAAAAGATCTAAAAGAGAAATCAGAGAACTAGAGAAGTAAAAGATAAATCTTAGTACCTATAAACAAAGTCGCAATAGTTAGATTAACATAATAAAGGTTTAAACTTAAAGATAAAGATAAGTTACAAGTTAACCTAAAACACTAAGTATACTATACACTATTATAGATCGCATATATAGATAATATATACAACATACATCGAGCACCAAAAGATAAGCATTAGAAGTACCCAGTAAGGATATATTAGATACTAGATAAGGCGAAATATAGGAACACTAAGTATATATATAGATGGCATTTAGTAGAAGTTCAAAGCTAAGGGGACTTAATACTTTAGCTAGGAAGATTCCTTACGGAAGAATACCTAGATAGATAATAGTGGCGGGAATGCCCAGAGAACACTTATCTATAGTATATAGAAGATAAAAAGCAAACTAAGTATTAGCTAAAAGAGGACTAAGTATAAACAGGATTAAGCAGCTAATAGTTAGGAAAAGTAGAGGCCTATAGGACTAAAGGGAGCTAGTAGTAGAGCCTTAGACCCTTAAAGGAATTTAAGGACGACACCTAAATTTATAAGTTAAATGGTAAGATTAGCAGTTTAAAGGGCTAATAAATAGTAGAGCAATATAGAACTATATCTTACTAGCAGTAGTTAGGAGAATAGGACTACCTTATAAATAGAAGGAATAACCTTACCTATTAATTACAATCTTAGGAGATCCAATAACCTATAGAGGAGGGATTATTAATCTTAAAACAGGACCTATTTAGTTAACTATTAAAGGGAGACAAATCAAGATGTCTTTTAATATCCTACTATTAGGATAGGATAAGGCAGTATTAGGGATGCCTTAGTTACAGAAATATAATCTAAGGATTAATTAGGTTACAGATTAAGTCGATATTAGAGATACTTAATACTATAAAATGTAATAGTAAACCAAGTTAGTATAGTACTAAGTTGGAGTAATATATGAAGAGACTAAGTGAGGCTTAAGTTATGTACTAAAAAGATACTATAAGTACGGCAAGAAACTATAGAGCCTAGAAAGTAAAAAGCTAGCAGAATATACAGTATAGGATTATAAAATAGAGTTAGAACTAGAAATAAGTCTAAGGTTCTTTCTAATCTATAAGCTTACGTAAGAAGAAGTAAGAGCGCTTAAAGAGTTTATCTAGGAAAACTTATAAAAGGGATATATTAGACCATCGCAGTCATTAGCAGAATATCTAGTATTATTTATACCAAAAAAAACGGGAAACTTAGATTATGCATTAACTACAAACAGTTAAATAGCATTACTTAAAAGGATAGGTATCCTTTACCCTTAATTAGTAAAATCTAAGATTAGATAGGTAATGCGCAAATCTTTATAAAGATAGATCTAAGATAGGCGTACTATTAGATTAGAATTAAGGAAGGCAATAAATAGAAGGCAGCTTTTAGATTAAGAGAAGGACTATATAAACTATTAGTTATACAATTTGGATTAATGAATACACTAGTAATATTTTAGAAGAGAATTAATAGTGTATTAGGAAAATACCTTAATGAGTTTATTATAGCATACCTTAACGATATTATTATCTACTTAATAACTAAGAAAGAACACGGGGAACACGTTAAATAGGTCTTAAAGAGACTATAAGAAGAATAGATGCTAGTAGCAATTAAGAAATGCGAGTTCTTTACTAGGAAGACCAAATTTATTGGATTTATTATTAAACTAGGTTATATTAGTATAGACCCAAAAAAGATTAAAGCTATAGTAAGTTAGTAAGAACTAGAAAATATAACGCAGTTAAGGTTATTTTTAGGGTTTTACAACTACTATAGAAGGTTTATAGCATAATGGTTAAAGAATATTAAACTATTTACTAGGCTTATAAAGAAAGAGGAACTATAGGCATAAGGAAATAAATAAAAAAAGTTGTTTAAAGAACTTAAGGAGCTATTTACCTAGGAGCTAATCCTTAAAATCTATTAACTAGGACTAGATACAGTTATAGAAATAGACGTATTAAACTTTATACTAGGGGTATACTTACTATAGAAGCACGGGATCACATGGCACCTAGTAGCATACTATAGTTAAAAGATAATACTACTAGAGTTAAACTATAACGTCTATAATAAGGAGTTATTAGGCATAGTTATAGCACTTAAGGAATAGAGAGCATTCTTATAAGGCGCAGAAAAACTATTTATAGTTAAGACGGATTATAAAAACCTAACGGGGTTCCTAATAATAAAAGAACTTAATTGTAGATAAGTTAGATAGGCAGAGATGCTTACAGAATACTATTTTAAGATTTAGTATACTAAAGGAACTAAGAATATAAGAGCTGACATACTAAGCAGAAAAGCTAAACTATAAAATAATAAGAAACTATTAAGAGCAATACTACGCAGAGATAAGGATGGATTAATTAAATATAATTACCCTAAGCTAGTAGCAACTTAAGAGGATAATAAACTAGAAAGAGCCTATAAAACACCAAAAAGCTTTTAGGTATAAAGAATTTTAGAAGTATAACTAAAAGATCCACAGATGGATATATATATAAATTAAGAAGCGAAGTATATCCTAAGGAGTATAGCAGAGCATTTTATAGAAGATTTTTATAAGGGAACGACTTAAGGACACAACGGAGCAACAGGCTTAGTATTAAGACTTTAAAAGGAATATATTATTAACGGAATCTAAAATATCGCAAGAAAAGTAATAAAAGAGTATTTAGATTGCTAAAGGAATAAATTAATAAGGCATAAGCTGTATAGAGGGCTACAACCTATTAAAATACCAGAAAGACTATAGGAGGTTATATTATAGGACTTTATTATTAAGTTACCAAGATTAAGAGACCCTATTACTAGATAGGATTACGACGTAATCCTAGTAATAGTAGACAAGCTTATAAAGTGGGGATACTTTATAGTATATACAGAAGAAATCTTAGTAGAAGATGTTGCTAGAATCTATATTAAAGAAGTGTTTATCCCTTCGCCTGGTAAAATGTGTCCTACGGTTATCGATAAGAGCCGACCAATAGGATCTGTAGTATCAAGGCTCCGTGATTAAATCTACGAGGTAAAAGAAGTCGTCAATTTCAGTATATAATTGCTATTTACACTCAATCTTTGGAGTTGAGTCGCTTAATATGAGGAAGCCAACAGCCGTCCTTCCTACAGAATGGTATATGACAAACAGAACAGCCGTATAGAGTTCTTGGAGCTCTGCGAGGCCTCCTCTAATCCTTACTATTGCGAGGTTTACGAGTTGTATTTGGTGAGAGATCTGAGAGAGGCTTCCTGCGTCCTCTATGTTGTGTTTGAGTCTTCCTGCCGGCTTTGATATAAGCAGAGCAGTACTTCTGCTTGCGCCGCGTAAACAGCTTTATAAGCTTATGATCCTCTATGGGGTACCACAAAATATCACTTGTAGAGTGTCGCAATGGCCTCTCCCGAATATACCCTTGCTGGCGAGTTGACTGCTTAAAGAGGGCCTGCCGGAGGTCCTTGCGAAACTGCTTGTGCGTATCGCGATGGGTATTAGATGAACGGTACGAGGAGAGTAGAAAGCAATTGACGAGTATAATATTAAGCAGGAAGTGCTATAGAGGCTTCCAAGTCTTTATATAAGGCCTCTGAGTATTATAATAAGATCGTCTCTGGTCTATAAGATCCACGCCTAATATATAGTAATTATAGTTGTTTATAAAGGTAGGAATTGGCAACTCTTTAATAATAGCGTTGCCGAATACCTTGCGAGTTTGTTTAGTAGAGCTGGCAGTAAGGGTAGGGCGCCTATGAGTGGTGGTAATAGATTTCCGACCTATAGTGAATATATAACGTTAGTTAAAATAGAATTAAAAGGCGAGCTGTGTATCTTACCGTTGTTAACTATGCTTATAAAAAGAACGATTTGGGCGTCCTTCCAAGCGAACTCCATCACCTTTAAGTCCTTTGAGGTTGCTCCGTAGAGAACGCCTTACGGTATTTGGGCTATATGGTAGAGCTTAAGGTAAGAGAGTCTCTCATTAATTTGCTTGGTGGGCACCTTCCTTTTAGTGCCTCTACCGTTAGTTAAGACATTGCCTTTAGTATCACCTAATTCCTTACGCTTGGTTTTGGTGGTCCGAACGGTACCTATGCCTCTAATTCCTAATTGGCGAAGCCTAGTAAGAAGCTTAATATTCGTAAATAGGTTATTAAGCCAAACTATATACCTCCCTGGAGGATAGAGAGGCTTATTTATATCCGCATTATACTAAGTAAGTAGATTAAGTATAACTGCCTACGTCTTTAAAAAGCCTTCCTCCTTGGTGAATGTAGTATTAAGATCTACCGGGCCCTTCCTGTCGCCTTTGGCGTGCTATAACTAATTAAGGACGTAGCCCTTATTAGCTAACACCCAAATCTTAAAGCCTTTGGGCGTTGGTTTTGATGGAATATTAATGACTTCGGATGCGCGCCTTATAAAGCGTTGTATTGTCTCATCAACTGCGAGGTGGGTTTTTAGTATATAAAGATTGCGACAGCTTAATTGGAGGTGTTTAGAGAGGTCGGTAACTCTGTTAAATGTAGTATAAGGAGTAGGGTCTTCCTTTGGCTAAGGAGCCGTACACCTAAAGTAGCGATCAAGTTGCTGAAATCTTATAAGGCCTATGTAGTTTTTGACTACATGGCCTGCGCCAGCTGGTTCTAAATTACCCTAGTAGTCCTTAATGGAAGATTCTACGGTAATGCCTATATGAATTAGCACACCAAAGTAGGCGTACAATTCCTGCCTATCTGTTGGTTTCCACCTGCGTGTAAACTCGGCGTCTTCCTCTGCAGGATAAAGCTCCGTATATTTGTTTATTTACTCCGCAAGATTATCTATAAGCTTATTAGTAAAGAATAGCTTAAATATAGCCAAGGGGTTATGTAGATTAAGGTCGGGAGGGAGATTTGGGGTGCCATAGTCGTCGAAATTCGCGATATGCAAGGGCTCAAAGTTGGGCAACAGCCACGGCTGCGGGGGTGGTTGTTTTGCCTTCCGAGTTGGTGGAATTAAATACTGAGTCGGTGGAACAAAGTCTATGTCATCAGAAGTACGATTAGAAGGCATGGTTGAGTAATGTATATTAATTGAATGTATGTAGGTAATACGCGTACTTTTGATTCTGGTGTTTTGGTGTTCTGCGCACGGTCCAATTTTGGTAGGACGCTACCAGGGGAAGGGATAAGACATAGAGCACTAAGTAAGATTATATTAGACAGAGATCTAAGATTTATAGCAGTATTTTAGGAAGTGTTCTTAGCAGAGCGAGGAGTTTAAGTAGTAACTTCCACCGTATATTATCCACAGACAGACGGTTAAATAGAGAGATTAAATTAGATACTAGAACAGTATCTAAGGCACTATATTAATTACGCATAGAATAATTGGGTATCGCTATTACTAGTTATATAGTTTGCATACAATATAACATCACAAGAAGGAATAGGTATATTACTATTTAAGGCAAATTACGGGTATAAGCTAAGAATATTATTGTTATTATAACAAGTAAAGAAGACAAGTAGCACAGCTAAAGAAAGAATAAAGATATTAATAAATCTTTATATAGACCTTATAAAGTTAGTAAAAAAGGTATAAAAAAGAATAAAAAGGTACTATAATGCTAAGAGATCTAAGGGACTAGATCTTAAGGAGGGAGATAAAGTATAGCTACTACACAAAATTTTTAAGAGTTGATAACTAAGTAAGAAGTTGGATTATGTCAGACTAGGACCTTTTAAAATTACGTAAAGAATTTCACCAGTTATATTTAAGTTAAACCTACTAGCTAAAATAAAGATTTACCCTATATAGTATATCGCAATACTAGAGCTAGTATATAGAAATATTAAGCCACTAGTTTACGAAGCAGATACATATAGAGGATAGGAAGAAGATAAATAGTAAGTTTTAAAGATTATTAGTTATAAGGACGTTGACAATAAAATATAGTATAAGGTTAAGTGGATAGGTTATAATAAGACTACCTAGAAACCACTAGAGAATCTAAAAAACGCTATAAGAAAGGTATAGAAGTATTAGAAGAAATTAGGCTAGGCAGTATTAATAAAGAAGAATTACTAAAGAATAAGTTACCTAAGGGGGACCTAAGAAGAGCAGTTGCTGAGCTGCTTAGATCTGTTTCCTTCCTAGTTAAAAGAAAATCCATTTTTTTATTGCTAAGTTCCTATAAACCTTATTCTATAAGTTTCTACTCCTTAGAATAAACCTTCTTACAAACTTTCTTAAGATGGATTAATTAAGTAGACGCCGTAAGACGAGAGTTAAGGGCCCGTTGCTAAGTATCGGCAGCCTCCCGTTTAGCGTTATAAGAACGACGAAGTTCCGTAAGAGTAATAGATAGTTTATTATTTAGCCGCGCAGCAGTAGATTAAACACAAGACCCTAAGATAAATTAGTTAAGGAACTAGACGACTATTAAGAGTAATAGGTTGTATATATTTAGTATTAAAGACGGAGTAAACGTTATAGGACGAACGAATATTCACTTTAGTGCACTTTAAGTAAGAGGACGGTTATTATAAAAATGGACTCGCTAACGTAATATAGACTAACCCCTCTTTTAAACAACGGGAACACGGAGACAGTATAATCTCACTAAGAGACAATATCGCAGCAACTGTATGAGCACAATAAACGGTTAAAGAAGAAGAAGGAGCCTTAGGTATAATAAGTAACAATATTAACCAAATTAATTAGACGGATATTATACCTCTAGTAAACAACTTAGAGATATTAAGAATCTTTAAGGACAAAGATAAAAAGGAAGGAGATAGTATTACAAACGCTTTAAGTACAATATTATAACTACTTGGAGAAGAGTTAAAAGAAGCTAGTTAGTTAATATAAACACGGTCCAGAATAAAGCTGATAGAGCTATATAATAAGGAATAGTAACTAAGGTTATATAACGTGATCTATATAATCTATATAATCTATATAATCCGTAATAGAGTAGATAGAGCACACGTATATTACGTATAAGGAGGATTTTATAGGAGTACAGTTATGTATTTAAGGACCCTTAGTCCCTACCTAGATAGTTCCTTCCTTATAGTAATTCTTAGAATACAATTAGAGTTAATCTGTTAGGCAACCACTCCACCAGTTATTATTACTTTGTTAACTTTCTTATTTGCATTACCTATACACCTAGCCCATTAACAGACCCACCGTAGTTCTTGCTATAAGGTTTCGTTACACCACAGATACTTTATAGAAAGCCGTCGCGTAAAGGTAGAAAGGTCCCTCTAATAGCGAGAGATTGTAATAATATAACCCTTTAGGTAAGATAGCTAAATAAGCCCTAATACCTAGATGCTCTAGGAGCTTAAAAACTCTCATATACCTACGGTTACTAGCAACGCTAAGGAAAATATAGATACCCTCTATAACGGTTATAATACTGCTAGAAAGCAGCCGAAACCCCTTTAGCCCTACTTAGGCTAATTAGAAAATTAAGCGCTAGAGGTAACTCTAAAATCTTTCTCTAAGCTAAAAATACTAAAGAAATATACTAATATATCCGACTAGGGAACTAACCGGAACCCTCCCAGAAGACCACCGGCCTATAATTAGTATAGTAGTGGTATATAAACTGCTTATAAGCTAAGCGGGCCTACCCCTTTAGGTAATCTAAGCTAATTACTAACTTAAGACCCGAGCCTTGTTGGGAAGCCTATACTAGCTACTAGTACTAATACTACCTCTATAGTAGGAGCCTCCCTAGGCCTAAGTTTAGAAGGTTAAGAGCCCTATACCAATCTTCTTTAAGATAGATATTAGGAAGCTGTTATAAGGCTTTTAGAAGCTATATAGGAGGAAGCTACTAATAAATATATTAGAACCCTTTAAGGGTAAACCTAGATCTAGTAGGGTTTAATCTAAGCTAGGTAAATTCTTTTATAACCTAGTTAAGGTTAAGGGCTTTTTAGGAGCTACCTAGTACCTACCTAAGAAGGGGTAAAAGACTTAGAGAGTTATTTACGCTATAAACGGAAAAAGGATATAAACTAACTGGCTAAGGCCTTTAGTAGTTTAGAACTCCGCTATAGACCTAACGCCTAGCAGTTGGACGATTGGGTTTATAAGGTAGACAACTTCTTTAAGATGTTAATAATATGAGATAATATTAAAGAGCGTATACGCTGGATTATTAGTAAGATTAAAGACTAATTACTAAACTAGATTGCACTTAATTAGCTTAATAAAGAGTAAATTACTATATAACCATAGCTATAAACCTTCTTAAAGAAATGGACTTAAGATCTACATATTGTATAATATAATAATATAGAGCTATTCTAGAATAGGATACAGCTTAACCGCCACAACTTCCGCTAGTTTATAAACTTTATAGAAACTTATACTTAACAGATAGATCTAAAGCCCTTTAAAAATAAGGACGGTAGCATCCGTAAGAAGAAGAAGATTGGGTTTACCTAGGCTAGAATTAAGCTAGCAATTTATAATAAAATAAAGCGCGTGGGAGCCCTATTACGGATCACTATATATACGGATTTTAAACAAGTAGTTCTAAACACTAAAGATATGGTAAGGAACTAAACCTCTTTCAGTAGGAAGCTAGGGGGTTACTAGAAGCGTAGGCACTTTAGTAGTAATATAGGGCAGACCTAACCTTTAAAGAAGCCGTTCTTAAAGAGAACTTTAAAAGGGTTAAAGTTAGGGGCCTTAAATAATAGGAAAGACTCCTAGAGCTAACCTAATACCCGTTTAGCACCTTTACAGAAATACTTTAAGAAGTTAAGAGAAAACTTTAGAGGTAGATTCTATTCAAAAAAAATAAGTAAGGTAATAATCGCACTAATAATAAAAAAAAAAGCCTTAGTTATAAACCTCTCCTAGCTATAACTAGGGCAAGATATAGAAGAAGAAACTCTCTATATTACTATTAAGCTAGAAATAACACTCCCTATAGGTAAGGTATAATAGTTTTAAGCACTATATAATAGCGGCGCCGAAATTAATCTTATATAATATAATTTAGTAAAAGAGTATAAACTTACCCTATTGTAAAGGTAGTGGAAACCTATTATAGGCTTCCTAGATAAGTATTAAATTAAACTACATAGTACCTATAAGCTTATAGTGTTAGTGGCCGATATATATAACCGCACTAAGGTAGTTAGCCCACAACCCTTCTAGGTAGCTAACTTTATAGGTTATAACCTTATCCTTAGATACCCTTAGCTTATAGAAGCAGATCCTAAAATATACTTTAAGACTAGAGCCTTTAAATAGTAGAACGATAAAGATTTAGAAGGGCGTATATTACTAATAAGCCTAAAGGATATCTTAGAGAATATAGCCCTAGGCGAAATAGTATACGCTCTATACCTAAAGGAGTATTAAATTTAACCCCTATTTAATAGTAAGATGGGTATAGAGCCTAGTATAAGTAATAACCCCTTTATAACGGAGACCTTATAGGGAACTACCGGATAGGTCGCAGAGATATTATAGGGAGGCGGCGATCTTAAGGATTTTACGAGATACTTTAACCGCCATAGGTTACTCTAGCTTAAGCAATATACGGAGAGTATACTATAGTACCTCAAACGCTGCGTTAAGGAGTTCTCTACCTTTACTGGCTACTATATAAAACGGTTTAATATATAGTAGTAACTATATACAAGTAACCACTATAGTATATAACGCTACCTATAAGCATTTTAAGGAAGCTCTAGGACCTACCTGATAATAACGCAAAGGATAAATATAACCCTAATTTATTAAATATTCTAGTAGGCTTAAGGGACTTACTAAGGGTATTTTCGGGCAGGAGAGCTAAAGTCCTACTATAAAACTTAGAGTACGATTATATAATTAATCTAGAAGAAGGCAAATAACCACTAAACCTTCCTATCTATAACCTCTTGCGTAAAGAGCTTAAGATCCTATAGGAGTACCTTAATAGGTTACTGGAAAAGGGGTGGATCCGGCCTAGTAAGTCGCCGGTAGGCGTACTAATCCTCTTTATTTTAAAACTAGATAGAACTATAAGGCTATATATAGACTATCGCGGTCTTAATAAGATTATAATTAAGAACCGTTACCTACTACCACTAGTTAGTAAAATGCTGGATTAATTATTTAGGGTAAAGATCTTTATAAAGCTAGATCTATAAAACGCCTACTATAGGCTCCGTATTAAAGAAGGGGATAAGTAAAAGACTGCTTTTAAGACCTAATACGGCCACTTTAAGTATTTAGTAATGCCTTTTAGGCTAGCTAATGCGCCTATAACATTTTAATTGTATATTTATAGAGCCTTAAGGGGACTAGTTGACCATATATACGTTGTTTATTTAGATAATATCTTAATCTACTTAGAAGATAAGGATTAATATAAGTAATACGTCCGCGAAGTGCTAGAATGTTTAGATAATTAGGGCCTCTACGCTAAGGCGTTAAAGTATATCTTTAATACTAAGTAGGTTGAGTTCCTAGGTTATATTATAACGCCTATAGGTATATTTATGGACTTAGTATAAGTATAGATAATCTAGGAGTGGCCGGAGCTAGAGAGCTACTAGGATATTTAAGTGTTCCTAGGCTTTACCAATTTCTATAGGCGCTTTATTTATAACTACTTAGATATTACCTAATACCTATTTAATTATATTGCGGAAGCTTCCTAAGACCTAACCTAAGAAGTAAAAAGCTTAAAGGCGGTAAGGAAGAAAACTAAGAAGGGACTAATTAAATAGTATAAGCTATAGTTATAGCCTAAAAAGGTTTAAAAGGCCTTTTAAAAACTTCGCGTAAAGTTTATAAAAGCTCTATTACTACGGCATTTTAACCCAGATTAGCCATTAATAATAATCACTAATGAAATATAGGGAAACAAACAGAAGAAGTTGTTTAAAAAACTTAAGGAGTTATTTACCTAGGAGCTAATCCTTAAGATCTATTAACTAGGATTAGACACAGTTATAGAAATAGATATATTAGACTACGCACTAGGAGCATATTTGCTACAGAAGCACAAGGACGTATGGCATCCAGTGGTATACTATAGTAAAAAAATAACACCACTAAAGTTAAACTATAACGTATATAATAAGGAGTTATTAGGTATAGTTATAGCACTTAAGGAATAGAGAGCATTCTTATAAGGCGTAGAGAAACTATTTATAGTTAAGACGGATTATAAGAACCTAACAGGGTTCCTAATAATAAAAGAACTTAATTAAAAATAGGTTAAATAGGCAGAGATACTTATAAAATACTATTTTAAAATTCAGCACACTAAGGGAACTAAGAATATAAGGGCGGATATACTTAGTAGAAAGGCTAAACTACAAAATAATAAGAAACTATTAGGAGCAATACTATATAGAGATAAGGATAGATTAATTAGATATAATTACCCTAAACTAGCAGCAACTTAAGAGGATAATAAACTAGGAAGAGTCTATAAGATACTAGAAAGCTTTTAAGTATAAAGAATTCTAAAAGTATAGCTAAAAGATCTACAGATAGATATATATAAAAATTAAGAAGTAAAGTATATCCTAAGAAGTATAGCAGAGCATTTTATAGAAGATTTTTATAAGGGAATAACTTAAGGACACAATAGAGTAATAGGCTTAGTGTTAAGACTTTAGGAGGAATATATTATTAACAGGATCTAGAATATTATAAGAAAAGTAATAAAAGAGTGTTTAAATTACTAAAGGAATAAACTAATAAGGCATAAGCCATATAGAGGGCTATAACCTATTAAAATACTAGAGAGACCATGGGAGGTTATATTATAGGACTTTATTATTAAGTTACTAAAGTTAAGAGATCCTATTACTAGATAAGATTATAATATAATCTTAGTAATAGTAGACAAGCTTATAAAGTGGGGATACTTTATAGTATACATAGAAGAAATCTCAGCGGAAGATGTCGCTAAAATCTATATTAAAGAAGTGTTTATAAGACACGGAGCACTAAGCAAGATTATATTGGATAGAGATTTAAGATTTATAGCAGTATTCTAGGAGGTATTCTTAGCGGAGCAAGGAGTTCGAGTAGTAACTTCCACCGCATATTATCCGCAGATAGACGGTTAAACGGAAAGATTAAATTAGATACTAGAATAGCATCTAAGGCATTATATCAATTATATATAGAATAATTAGGTATCGCTATTACTAGTTATATAGTTTATATATAATACAATACCACAGAAAGGAATAGGCATATTACTATTTAAGGCAAATTACGGATATAAGCTAAGAACATCGTTGTTACTAAAATAAGTTAAAAAAAACGAGTAGCACAGCTAAAGAAAGAATAAAGACACTAATAAATCTTTATATAGACCTTATAGAATTAGTAAAGAAAGTATAAAAGAGAATAAAAAAGTACTATAACGCTAGGAGATCTAAGGGACCAGATCTTAAGGAGGGAGATAAAGTATGGCTACTATATAAAAATTTCAAGAGTTAATAACTAAATAAGAAGTTGGACCACGTTAGGCTAGGACCTTTTAAAATTACGCAAAGAATTTTACCGGTTACGTTTAAGTTAAACCTACTAGCTAAGATAAAGATCTACCCTGTATAGAATATTATAATGCTAGAGCTAATATACGGGAATGTTAAGCCACTAGTTTATAAGGCAGACACGTATAGAGGATAAGAAGAAGATAAATAGCAAGTTTTAAAGATTATTAGTTATAAGGACGTTAATAATAAAATATAGTATAAGGTTAAGTGGATAGGCTATACTAAGACTACCTAGGAGCTACTAGAGAATTTAAAAAACGCTATAAGAAAGGTATAGAAGTATTAGAAGAAATTAGGTTAGACAGTATTAATAAAGAAGAATCGCTAAAGAATAAGTTACCTAAGGGGGACCTAAGAAGAGCAGTTACTAAACTACTTAGATCTATTTCCTTCTCTATTAAAGGAGAATCTATTCTTTTATCGCTAAGTTCCTATAAACCTTATTCTATAAGTTTCTACTTCTTAAAACGGACCTTCTTATAAACCTTCTTAAGACGGAGTAACCGAGCAGATGCCGCGATATGGGCCTTTAAAACCTTCTGCTCTACATTATAAGAACGTTCTAACTTAGTAAGGGCTTAAAATAGTTCACTATCTAGCTAAGTAGTAGCAGATTAAATATAAAACTCTAAGATAAATCAATTAAGGAACTAGACGACTATTAAGAGTAATAGGTTGCATATATTTAGCATTGGAGATAGAGCGAATATTATAGGACGAACGAATATTCGCTTTAGTGCACTCTAAGTAAGAGGATAGTTATTGCGAAGATAGACTTACTAACGCAATATAGACTAACCCCTCTTTTAAATAATAAGAATACGAAGACGGTATAATCTCACTAAGAGATAATATCGCAGCAATAGTGCGAGTATGACGTTGCGCCTATAAGGAAGAAGAAGCCTTAGGTATAATAAGCAATAATATTAACCAAATTAATTAGACGGATATTACACCTCTAGTAAATAACTTAGAGATATTTTAAATCTTTAAAAACAAAAATAAAAAGGAGGGGGATAGTGTTACGGACGCTTTAAGTATAATATTATAACTACTTAGAGAAGAGACGGAAGAAGCTAGTTAGTTAATTTAGGCATGGTCTAGAATAGAGCCGATAGAGCTATATAACGAGGAATGGTAACTAAGGTTATATAACGTTATACGCAGTATACGTAGTGTATAAAGGGAACGTATATATAACACGTATAACACGTACCTCACATATAAAGGGGATTTCTTAGAAGTACGGTTATATATTTAAAGAACCACAGTCCCTACCTAAATAGTTCTCTCCTTTATAGTAAATCTCAGAATATAATTAGAGTTAATCTATTAGGCAATCACTCCACTAGTTATTATTACGTTGTTAACTTCTTGTTTACCTACATACCTAGCCTATTAATAAGTCTACCGTAGTTCCTGCTACAAGGCTTCGTTATAGTGGAGACTATATACTATAGGTATATGCCTCCAGCACGTGACCGGTGACTATTTAAGGGGCGTTTAGAGGTTGTCTTAAGGGCAACCTAAGGTATCCGCAATAATATCCCTTATACTTATATAGCTTATTACTAACTAAAAGCTCTAGGGAGATAAGGATATATATATAGCTACCCGTATAAATATCCTTAATTAGCTTAGTAGATATTATCTTCCCCTATATATAAATAGGTTAAATATAAGGTAGCTTTATAATCTTTTTTACTTACTCTAACCTAATCGCGTTAAGTAGAATAATAATAATAATAACTGCATTAGGTATGAGATATAGTAGTGCTTATATTACTATACTCTTACTAAAAAACGTCTTTACTATAAGTATAAAATCTTACCACTTAAATATTAGCACCCTTAGGGCCTTAAGCTACTTTAGATAACCGCGGTATGGATATATCTCTATAATAGCTTTATCTAGCTTACTTATTTAAAGCTTATAAGAGCTGCTTATAAGCTAGGGTAGCTCCCTTTATAAGCTATATAGCTATAAAGACCGCTAAAAATCTGTTTTAATATAATCCCTAACCTATTATATATTACTAGCTTATTAATCTGCTTAACCGGCTTATAATTTATAACCTTTTTATCTTATTCGCTTTAATAGAGGTATTAATAGATAGCGCTTAAAGGTAGTAGAGGGAGAGTAGAGGGTTAAATAGAGGTAGGGAGGGCCTAAACACGTTATAATAGATAGATCTTAATAGGTTTTAATTGTTGGACTATAGATATAATAGATAAAGAGTAGGTAGTTAAGATTAACGCGTTATTAGTATGGGTATTACTAATTATATACTTTAGCAATCCGCGTTATAGCTATTTTAAAATTAATATTAGAAGCGGAAAGATAGGGAGACTTTTTACGTAGACTATTTAATTCGCTAGAGCTTAGTGTATAATCAATGGATTTTTTAAGCTACTTAAACTCGTTAAAATAATAAGAAGTGAATATCCGTAATATTAGCTATGTGGATATCGCGACGTGCGTTATAAACGTCGGCTAAAGTGTCTCATACAGGGACAGATGGCCTAAACTGGTTTAGTGCCATCGGGCCGGATTTATCCGGCCTCCCATTATGGTCTGAGCATGCTGAGACAAGGGCGGCAGCGCTCGGGGCCAAAAGACGAAAGTAGGCCCGGCCACTCATACCCGTTGCGTACTTTGACTGATAGTTATAGGAATGCGGCCACAAGGCATCAAGAAAGGACGACCACAACTTCCCTCTCGTCAAAGGGCACGCCTGCAACGCCGCCAAGAACGAATTCTATCCAAGGACACGAATACCGAACCCAAGCATCTACTTCCCTCCACGGAGCAGAAGCCTGGAATCTCGTTCTTCTACACGCCGTTAGAAGCTGCCAACGAGATCCGTCTCTTTCTACTATGCTCTGGGCCTCAGAATTCTCCTCCCGAAGGCAAGCTAGTGCATACTACGCTCGCTGAATCCCCGAATTACCAGGCTCTTTCTTATATGTGGGGGGACGCCACTCATACTAAGACTATCGCAGTAGACGATATTCATGTGGAGGTCCGAGAAAACTTATGGTCTGCCTTATGGCACATACGTGAGCATGACAGGTTGAACAACACCCTTAGCAATAGGACTTTGTGGATTGATGCTCTTTGTGTCAATCAGAGTGATGTTGGGGAGAGGAATCATCAAGTCAGGCTGATGAGCCAAATATACAGCCGAGCATCGGAGGTCGTTGTATGGCTTGGTCCAGAGGCTGATCACAGTGATCTTGCATTTAAAATGCTACACTCTGTTGCAGATCCCTCTGCTATGAGGAAGACTACTGAACGGGAGTTCACGGCCTTGATAAGACTCCTCAACCGCAAATATTTTGAACGCATGTGGATAATCCAGGAGATTTCCCTCGCTCAGGACGTAACTATCCATTGTGGCCTCTTGAATGCGAAATTCGGAGACGCACAGTACTTTAACAACTACTCCACTACGGCAACAGAAGACGAGGACCCTGGCGAAGATTGGATTGAAGACCATGAACAAATTCGGCACCCTCCAGATGCAGCCCTCTCGATCCGGGCCAGAGACCAAACCAGCAAAAGCCTCGCTGCTAAGTTCTTCGATTCAACTTACGAGCGCCTTGCCCCAAGGGGGCATAGCTTAGCACGTCTGCTCGTTGCATTTCAGAACTCTCAATGTACTGATCCAAGAGACAAAGTATTCGCGCTTCTAGGTCTAGCAGACGATTGTGAAGACACTAAAATCGTAGCAGACTACTCAAAACCTGTGGATACGGTTTATCAGGACGTCATGCTTGCATTTGAGTTTGGAGATCCTGTTCTGTTCAGCCAAATGCTGCAGCAATCGCTGAGAGCGCATCGGGACCTGCACAGAGGCTCTGAAGAAGAAAGTCTCTCAAAAAGCGCTTTGAGATCACACTCTTGGCAGCGAAGGCCTTGGATCAAGTTTTCAGGATGGGGTGGTGGAGTTGTCTCGGCATTTGGACCAACGTTCGATAAATGTCATCTAACGGGTAAAATCAAGTTGTCGAGCGTAGTAAAGGCAGAAATTGAGGATATTGAGCCCGTCAACGGACTTCCCAAGGCAATAATGAGGAATGATACCAGATACGATCTTGCTGTCATCGAGGCAAGGGGAATACTTCCACTAGACCCTCAGTTTCTAGACGGTTCCGAAGTAGCCGATGAGTCTTCATGTGTTCGCTCCTTTCTTCTGAACACTGGCCAGATCGGACTTGGTCCAATGAATATTCAAGAAGGTGATCTTGTGCGCCGAATTACAAGATCTACTAGTATGGCGGTAGTCCTCAGGAAGGATGCATCAGGCCTTCTTACAATAGTTGGCAGGGCGGTTGTTCTACGTGTTTCAGTTCCAAGAGATAGAAGCTGGGAATGGAACGAGCTGATAACAGGAACCGGAGACGACTTTTTCCGCGAAGGCATGTGCGGCTTTTCAATTCCAAAAGTAACCATCTTCCTTGATCTACTGACTTTGCAAAGATGGACAAAGTGGAATGGACAAGTAGAAACGTTTGATTTCGCGTAGTTAGCAACGGAAGAACAGAGGATTATCTGTACAAAATAATTAAGTGTAAACAAAGCTTCCAGTCAATGAACCCGCATGGATCAACGGTTCACGCGCTGCGTGTGTGACCTACGTCTATATTTAGCGGGGTATGGTTCTCGTCCTAGCTCCCCGAGTTACAAAAACACGAGAAGGATCATGGACTAATCTTCGAGCCCGGTCTCTTCCAACCCACGGACCACGTTGAACTGGAAATACCAATAGTATACGGTACTTAGGAGAATATAAAGGAAGCTTACTAGTGGATATATACCCACGTCTAGAATATTAAGGGTAGCTCTAGTATAACATGTCCCGCCTCCACGTCGCCATACGGCCAAAAAGATAAAGAGTGCTTGCGAACTTATTGTAAGCGCGGCGAGATCTAATATATATACTCTTATATTATAAGGGATATTGTAAGCTTTTGCAGTATGGGAATTGAACGAGCAACTTGATTGTAAATCTATGGAAATCAAGTGGTATATATACATGAAGAAGGCGTAGGAAATAAGGGGTAATTGACCGAGTCAGTGGCCGAGTCGGTGAGCGAGTCAAGGTGTACATGGTGA